>RCUH01000089.1_pt1 | contig 150628 bp, 142 predicted proteins | sample 2166191 | NCBI WGS metagenome assembly RCUH01 (sample SAMN09932848, study PRJNA488358) | compost metagenome | feature: garden; material: soil; isolation source: compost soil in an enriched community after 214 h of incubation | place: Germany: Experimental Botanical Garden Goettingen | collected...
AACCTCAATCCCTAACTCACTGAACACCCGTTTTTTGGATATCAAAGTTTTTTTTGATTCCTGGTTCCTATTGGCTGTCTGTTTTAGCTTTTAATCCCCTTTTGCTTGGTTTTGCTTCTTTTAGAGAGTGAGCAGGTTTGATTTGGTAGTGATGATTTTTATCCGAAATCGATGGGTTTTAGCCCAAAACAGGGGTTTTTACCCCTTTTGAGCAGGGCCATGTTTTGCTCTTTCTTCTTTGAAACGGGAATTTTGGGTGTTTCAGGTAGTTTCTGCTCCTATATATAAGGTGTCGTTTTTTGCTTGTTGCCAAATCATGACCGATCCTTCCTTCCCAGCCCCGATGGAAACGGCATACCCCGCCCCTTTTTCTGGCGGGGTATACCGCGAACAGCGGGAAATAGGTTTTTAAATAAAACCCGAGCTCTCATGCTACTCATTATATAGGTATAAAAAAAGTCCGGGATAATCCCAGACTCTTATATATAGTATAGTTATTTAATTAATCGAAACGAAGGGCTTTTAATTTTTCAATCTACACTCCGACTCCTATATACTATAGTGTAATTATTTTTAATTAATAGAAATAGAATGACACACCAATAACATACCTAAATAGTATAAATAAAAAAAGCCTCTCATTACTGAGAGGCTTTGAAATTCAGGGTGAATGAGGGGTCTCGAACCCCCGACCTTCGGAACCACAATCCGACGCTCTAACCAACTGAGCTACAATCACCATTTGTTTTGCGAGTGCAAATGTAAGCTATTTACTCACTTTTGCAAAATAAAAATAAACTTTTTTACACTAAATTTCCTAAACTACTCACTGCCACATACCTTTCAGCAGTAAATCCTTCGGCATATTCTGTCCCAATTAGCCTTCCGAGGTCGGCCGCGCGGTAAAGAATGCTTTCTTTGAAGTTTTTTGTTGCTATTGGCGTTACTGGCTCACTACTATTCGGATCATAAAATTGCGACTTATACGCCATAAGTGAATCTACTTTTTTATCAATAAATCCTGTAACATCAACTACAAAATCAGGAACAAGGTTTTTCCATTGTATATAATGGTACACCTGCTTTGGTCGCCAAGCTTCTTGAGCTAGTCCGTCCACCTGAGTTTCAATTTTTATTAGTCCTGAAAGAAAACAAGCGTCGGACACCAATTTACTTCCTTTACCATGATCGATATGTCGGTCATCAACGGCATTACATATTACTATATCCGGACGGTATTTTCGAATCATCTTAATCACCTCTAGCTGGTGCGTTTCATCATTCACAAAAAAACCATCTCGAAAACGCAGGTTCTCTCTAATATCTACTCCTAATATTTTTGCAGCATCCGCAGCTTCCTTATCTCTTATTTCTGCCGTTCCTCTTGTACCAAGCTCTCCTCTAGTAAGATCTACAATTCCTACTTTTTTACCTAATGAAATTTCTTTAGCTATAGTCGCGCCACAGCTTAATTCTACATCATCAGGGTGTGCTCCAAAAACAAGTATATCTAGTTTCATTTTTTATTCTGAATTAATAACGAATAGCCCCGCAAAGAACCTATCCATTTTATGTTTATAATTTAAAGGTATCTTGATTATTCCTAAATCACCTTTCTCATGGTCATACTTTTGTTTACGGTCTCCAAAAATTCTTTTTCAGGATCACTATCTTTAGTAATACCACATCCTATATATAGGTGTGCATTATTATTTTCAATTTTCATACAGCGAAGGTTTACAAACAAATCGGTTTTTGATTCTCCTGTTCTGAAATCCTTATTGATCTCACCCAAAAAGCCCGAATAATAGTTACGATCATATCCTTCATTCTCCATGAGGAACTTTTTTGCTTTCTGTTTAGGTAAACCACACACAGCCGGAGTTGGGTGTAATTGTTCAATAATACCTTTAAGATTATCCAAAGATTCTATTCTTGCTGAAATATCAGTTTTAATATGAACAATATTTCCCGCCCTAAATGTATATGGAGCAGTTACCTGAACATTCTCTGCATATTTATATAATGACTCAACAATATAATCCGTCACGAATAGCTGTTCCACTTTTTCTTTATCTTCCCAAACGGCTTGTTCATTTTCTTTATAAACCTGCGTACCTGCCAAAGCTACAGTATGGAGAACTTTATCTTCCACTTTTAACAACTGTTCCGGTGTAGCCCCCATCCATAATCCGCTTTTAGGATGGTAAAAACAATATTTATAGGCCATTGGATAGGTGTACAACAACTTTTGAAAAATATCAGTTACATCTGTATTGCTTAATTTGGCTATTTCTGTTCGGGATGCAACCAATTTATCAAAAGCACCTTGCTGTATTACTGATACACATTTGGTGACCAGACCTTCAAAATCACTTTTTGCTTTCTCATCAATTGCAACTGTTTTAAGTTCTGATGGAACATATCCATCATCATTAAATTGTACCGAAAGAACATCTGATGCCTTGGCTGGAATAAAACAACGTTCATCACCATTAAATGGAGCAAATACAAATCCTTGTTGATTAAATTCGGTTAAAAAATGTGCTTCGGCATCCTTCTGAAAAACCCCGGTTACAATATTACTACCCGGTTTACTAAATACTGCAAAAGGAAATCCTGATGTTATCTGTGATTGTATTCTTAAAATTAAATCGGTCATTAAATACAATATTTATTGAGATGCTCCAACCGATTCCTGTTCACTACTCTTTTTTCTTGGCAAAACCATATTGGTTATTTTGCAAAGTGAGATTAACCTGCCTTGCTCATCGGTAATTTTAATTTCCCACAAATGCAGGCTCCTACCCTGGTGGATTATCCTGGCTGATCCTGTTACAACTCCGTCGCGTTTACTACGAAGATGGTTTGCAGAAATTTCTATCCCTCTAACTTCCTGCATTTCCGGATTAATAAACATTAATGATGCTGCACTACCTACACTTTCGGCTAAAGCTACCGTAGCTCCGCCATGTAACAACCCCATTGGCTGATGTACTCTTGAGTTTACAGGCATTTTTGCTTCCAAAAAGCCTTCTGCTGCATCTGTATATTCTATTTGTAAGGTTTCCATTAACGTATTTTTGGAAAAGCGATTGCACATTTCAAGTGCTTTTTCTCTGTCAAATGCCATTTACATAATTTTTGAAATGTAAAAGTAAGAAATAGTATTAAGATGTGAGTAGTGAGAATTGAGAACAATTACTCAATTATACATTAGCCAAAATAACTTTTTAGCAGAATAAAATGACATAAGCTTCGTTAACAATAAGATTGCTTTTAAAAATCTCAAATTAATAGCTATTTTTACCAAAAATTGTTACCGCTATGCGCCACTATTTATTATTACTTTTTATTGGTTTTTCATTATGCTTAACCTCATGCCGCGATGATTTTGAGTTCGAACCCAGTACCGGAGGTCTTGAATTCTCTAGAGACACTGTTTATCTGGACACCGTATTTACCAATATAGGATCGAGTACATATACTCTTAAAGTATACAATCGTGGTAACAAGGATATAATGATACCATCTATTAAACTTGGCGAAGGCGAAAATTCCAAATACCGTCTTATGGTAGATGGAAAACCAGGTAAAGTATTTAATAACATAGAGTTATTGGCTAAAGACAGTATGTTTGTTTTTATAGAAACAACAATAGATTATAATGAATATGCAAATGAGAATTCAGATTTTTTATATACCGATAAAATAGAATTTTCCAGCACTAATGGTATTCAAAAAGTAGAGTTGGTAACACTCGTACAAGATGCTATATTTCTTTTTCCGAGACGTGATGAAGAAGGTAATTATGAATCGGTACCTATTAGTGATACCGATAATACCCAAATTTATGGTTTTAACCTAAGTCATGATGAACACGGTGACGAATTCACCTGGACTAAAACCAAACCTTATGTTATATATGGAATGGCAACAGTACCAACCAACGAAACACTTACTGTAGAACCTGGAGCGAGAGTGCATTTTCACGCCGACTCAGGGCTTTTGGTTCGACCGGGAGCATCATTAAAAATTGGTAATGAAACCGATGCCCCAACAGAAGCAAATCAGGTAATTTTTGAAGGAGACAGGCTTGAGCCAGAATTTGCCGAAACACAAGGTCAATGGAGTACTATATGGTTACAACCAGGAAGTAAAGCACATAATCTTAACAATCTTACTATTAAAAATGCAGTAGTAGGTATATTGACAGAAGGTAATGATGGTACTGACAAAACTCTTAAATTAAGAAACGTACAAATATACAATTCGGCCAACGTAGGCATACTTGCAAGAGTATCTAATATTTATGGTGAAAACGTTGTGATAAACAATGCAGGTCAGGCCTCTTTAGCTTGTACCCTTGGAGGGAAATATGAATTTAGGCATTGTACTTTTGCGAATTACTCCAATGCTTACAATCAAGTATCAATACTTATACAAGATGGTAATGATGCAGCAATTAAAGCCGAATTTGACAACTGCATTATTTATGGAACCGGTAATTACGGATTCTTATTCGATCGAAAATTTACTCAACCTTTAGACTATGTATTTAATAACTGCCTTATTAAGTTCAGCGATTTTAGTAATCAGTTTAAAACAAATCCTCTTTATCAATTTGATACAGATACAGAACACTATAATAGCTGTTATATTGCGAAGAACTCAACACAGTTTGCTCCGCAGTTTTTAAACCCTAAGAAAAATATGCTGAATATTGGAACAGAATCTGAAGCTATCGGGAAAGCTAATCCTGCGTATCTGGTTCCGTTTGATATACTAGGCAATTCAAGAGCAAATAAGCCTGATTTAGGTGCTTATGTAAATCAGGAATTCCCTGAAGAAGATTAACATATCCTTGCATTAAAATGCTCATTTTTTCATAATTTTACGACAACAAACCTTAAAATCAACAAATTATGAAAAAAATGTATGTAGCCTTGTCTGTTATGGCAATGTGCTTTGCATCGTGCAAAAAAGAAGTTAAAGTAGAAGTCGACCCGGGAACAGTAACTGATACTGTAACTGTAGTAAAAGAAGAAACTCCGGAACCGGTAATGGATTCTGTTGCTCAGCAAAAAGCATGGATGGCCTATGCTACTCCTGGCGAAGCCCATAAAATGATGGCTGATGAAACAGGATCGTGGACTAATGAAATGACCTTTTGGCACGATGCTGATGCTAAACCAATGAAAGCAACTTCTACAGCCGAAATTAAAATGATATTAGGTGGCCGCTATCAGGAAATGAACTATAAAGGTGATATGATGGGAATGCCTTTTGAAGGAAAAAGCACACTCGCTTTTGATAATACTACCAAAGAATATATTTCTACCTGGATGGATAACATGGGAACCGGAATGATGGTTATGAGAGGAACTTATGATCCTGCTACAAAATCGGTAAACCTTAAAGGTGAAATGGTAGATCCTATACGTGGTAAAGCAGTTCCTTATCGTGAGGTATATACCATTGTAGATGCTAAAACCCGAAAAATGGAAATGTTCGATACTAAAAACGGTAAAGAATATAAAAACATGGAAATTATAATGAAGAAAAAATAATCTTCTTTATATCAAAAATTAAATCCGGCCAATGTGCCGGATTTTTTAGTATCTATTTTACCGTTTTAAGTATCGTATAAAGTTTGCCTGTTTTAGTTTTTTACATTAATTTTGCACACTCATAACATAACTACATTAGTAATGATTCATTTCTTCGGAAACCAGACGAGTACGGTGTTTGCGGTACAATCGCAAAACGAACTTTCAGCAGAAGACATTTCAAAGTTAAACTGGCTTTTTGGGAACGCACATAAGATAGAAAAATCCGTACTGACGGATTTTTTTGTTGGACCACGCGCCACCATGATAACGCCATGGAGCACCAATGCCGTAGAGATTACCCAAAACATGGGTATAACAGGCATTTTAAGGATTGAGGAATTTGAAAAGACTGATGAAGCATCAGCTCAATTCGACCCAATGCTATCTCAAAAATACAATGGCCTTAATCAGGACATTTACACTATTAACATTAAACCGGAACCTATCCTGGAAATAAGTGACATTGCTACTTATAATACTCAGGAAGGGTTAGCACTTAACCCGGAAGAAGTTGATTACCTAAACAACCTTTCTGAAAAACTGGGCAGAAAATTAACTGACTCTGAAGTATTTGGATTCTCTCAGGTAAATTCAGAACACTGCCGTCACAAAATATTTAACGGTACGTTTGTTATTGATGGCGAAGAGAAACCTTCTTCCCTATTTAAACTAATAAAGAAAACAGCAGCCGAAAATCCTAACGATATTGTTTCGGCTTATAAAGATAACGTGGCTTTTGTAAAAGGACCACGCGTACAACAGTTTGCTCCTAAAACAGCAGACAAACCTGATTTTTATGATATAAAAGAATTTGATTCGGTTATTTCTATAAAAGCAGAAACTCACAACTTCCCTACTACTGTAGAGCCTTTTAATGGTGCTGCAACAGGTTCGGGTGGTGAAATTCGTGATAGGCTTGCAGGCGGACAAGGTTCATTACCTCTTGCCGGTACAGCTGTTTACATGACATCATACTCAAGACTGGAAGAAAACCGTCCTTGGGAAGATGGCATGGACGAAAGAAAATGGTTGTATCAAACTCCAATGGACATCCTTATAAAAGCTTCTAACGGTGCATCTGATTTTGGTAACAAATTCGGACAGCCTCTTATTACTGGATCTGTACTTACTTTTGAACACGAAGAAGATGCCCGCAAACTAGGCTTTGATAAAGTGATTATGCTTGCAGGAGGTATTGGCTATGGTAAAGAAGAGCAATCTAAAAAACAAAAACCGCAAACCGGAGATAAGATCGTAATACTTGGTGGTGAAAATTACCGTATCGGGATGGGTGGCGCTGCCGTTTCATCTGCAGATACAGGTGCTTTTAACTCGGGTATCGAACTTAATGCAATTCAGCGTTCAAACCCTGAGATGCAAAAGCGTGCTGCCAATGCTATTCGTGGATTAGTAGAAAGTGACAATAACCCAATTGTTTCTATTCACGATCACGGTGCAGGAGGACACTTAAACTGCCTTTCTGAACTTGTTGAAGAAACAGGTGGTAAAATTGATTTAGACAAACTACCGGTGGGTGACCCTACCCTTTCTGCTAAAGAAATAATAGGTAACGAATCTCAGGAACGTATGGGTCTTGTGATCGGTCAAAAAAATATTGACACCCTTAAACGTATTGCCGATCGTGAGCGTTCGCCAATGTATGAAGTAGGTGACGTTACCGGAAATCACAGATTTACTTTTGAATCGGCTACTACAGGTGCTAAACCAATGGATTTTGCTCTTGAAGACATGTTTGGCAGCTCGCCAAAAACGATCATGGCTGATAAAACTGTAGCTGTAAACTACGCTAATCCAGAATATTCTCAGGAAAAAGTACACGATTACCTCAACCAGGTTCTTCAGTTGGAAGCTGTAGCTTGTAAAGACTGGCTTACCAACAAGGTAGACCGTTGTGTAGGTGGTAAAGTAGCAAAACAACAAACTGCAGGCCCGATACAACTTCCGTTAAATAACGTTGGTGTTATGGCTCTTGACTATGCAGGTAAAGAAGGTGTTGCTACAACAATAGGACACTCTCCTGTTGCAGCACTGATCGATCCTGTTGCCGGTAGCCGTACTGCTATTGGTGAAGCATTGAGCAACATTATCTGGGCACCAATGAAAGATGGTATCAAAGGTGTATCGCTTTCAGCTAACTGGATGTGGGCTTGTAAAAATGAAGGCGAAGATGCAAGACTATACGAAGCTGTACAAGGCTGTTCGGATTTTGCAATTGAGCTTGGAATCAATATCCCAACGGGTAAAGATTCACTTTCAATGAAACAAAAATATCCAAACGGCGATGTTATCGCTCCGGGTACTGTAATTATATCGGCTGCAGGTAACTGTACCGACATCAGAAAAGTAGTTGAGCCTGTATTAAAAAGAAACGGCGGTAATATTTACCACATCAATCTTTCTGGTGATACCTTTAAACTGGGCGGGTCTTCTTTTGCTCAGGTATTGAATAAAATAGGTAACGAAGTACCAACCATTAAAGATGGAGCTGCGTTTAAAAACACTTTTAATGTAATCCAGGATTTAATTAAAGCAGGTAAAATTACTGCAGGTCATGATATAGGTAGTGGTGGTTTAATTACTACGCTTCTTGAAATGAGCTTTGCCGAAGTTAACCTTGGTGCTGCTTACGACCTTACTGCACTTAACGAAGCTGATACTATCAAAGCATTATTTGCTGAGAATATCGCTATTGTTATTCAGGCAGATGCTTCTATCGAAACTGAACTTGCTAAAAACAATGTAGCCTTTACCCTTATAGGTACTCCAAAAGAAGGAAATACTATTACTGTGAAAAACAGTGATACAAACCTTTCTTTTGATGTTACTGAAACAAGAGATACATGGTTTAAAACCTCTTACTTGTTAGACCAGAAACAATCTGGTAAAGTAAAAGCAGCAGAGCGTTTTAACAACTATAAAAACCAACCGTTACAATACACTTTCCCTTCTCATTTTGATGGTAAGAAAGTGGTTATCGATCCGTCTAAACCAAGACCAAAAGCGGCTATTATTCGTGAGAAAGGTAGTAACTCAGAGCGTGAAATGGCAAATGCCATGTACCTTGCCGGTTTTGATGTAAAAGATGTTCACATGACCGACCTTATATCAGGCCGTGAAACGCTTGAAGATATCCAATTTATTGGAGCTGTAGGTGGATTCTCTAACTCAGATGTCTTAGGTTCTGCTAAAGGATGGGCTGGTGCTTTCCTTTACAACGAAAAAGCTAAAAATGCATTGGAGAACTTCTTTAAAAGAGAAGATACATTATCTGTAGGTATCTGCAATGGATGCCAGTTGTTCATCGAATTAGGCCTTATAAATCCGGATCACGAAGAGAAACCAAAAATGCAGCACAACCATAGTCAGAAACACGAAAGTGGGTTTACATCGGTTAAAGTACAGGAAAATGACTCGGTTATGTTATCTACATTAGCTGGCAGCACACTTGGTGTATGGATCTCTCATGGTGAAGGTCGTTTTGAACTTCCTTACAACGAAGACAAATATAGTATCGTAGCTAAATATGGTTATGAAGGCTATCCTGCTAACCCTAACGGTTCTCATTTTGATGTTGCTATGATGAGCAGCAATGATGGCCGTCACTTAGTAATGATGCCACACATTGAGCGTTCTATGTTCCAATGGAACTGGGCTTACTACCCGGAAGGACGTAACGATGAAGTTTCTCCTTGGCATGAAGCATTTGTTAACGCTCGTAAATGGGTTGAGAACAAGAAATAGTATTGAGAGATTAGATTTCAGATAATAGACAGCGCCTCACAGAAATGTGGGGCGTTTTTCTATAAAGAAAATTATTACAATTAAAATAAAAAATCTAATTTTAACAATCTAATCATAAATCATTAATACATGGAAAATTTAAAACTTGAAGGGTTTTTAGGTATTGCTTTTGGCTCAAATCAAGAAGATTCTAAAAGTGTATTAAATAATAGAAATGGTATTATAGACATTCAAAATAGTAATGAAAATTCTTTATTATATGATGGTATAAAATTCGCAGGGCATATTACTGATCTAATAATATTATCTTTTTACGAAGACAAATTAGCTAAAGCAACAGTATATATTAAGCCCGATCTAGAAAGCCGAATTTTAAATATATATAAAGGTATATGTGATGATATAAATAAAAAGTATTATATATCAACAAAAAATTTTGAAACTTATGACTATCCTTATGAAAAAAATGATGGCCATACTGAAACCGCAATTTCATTAGGCCATGCTGATTTTTCTTGTTTTTGGAATTTTATAAACATAGGAAAAGAAGATAATTATATATCTGTATCGATTAATGAAAGAATGGAAATTATAATAAGTTATGAACATGGAGAATTAAATAATCTTTTTGTAAATAAACAAAAAGAGAATGATGCGTTAGATTATTAAAAATAAATTTATAATAGATTTTTCACCCAAAACGAAGTTATTATTAAGTCATGCTCTACAAATTTGCCCTTATCATAATCATTGTTTTCTTTCTGACCCTGCTATTAGGTATTAAACTAAGTAGAAAACAGTTGTGGGCAGCGAATAATAATTCACGAAACATCAAAATATTCACGTTCCGAAGTATTGTAATTATAGTGGCAATCGTGCTATTTTTGTTCTTTTCGCTTTTAAGATAAATTAAAAAATAGACCATCCCGCCCTACGGGCACCCCTCCGAAGGAGGGGAAACTTACTCAAACAAAAAGTTTTTTGTCCTTATAATTTTATCTTCCATTGAAGATCCAAGCTTATTACATGCTGATAGTTAAATTCCGTTTTGGGATATGTTGTAATGAAAGTAGGATTATATACAACTCCTAAAAAAAAAGCTTTACTAAACTGATAATAAACATTGGTAGCAATTCCCAAACCATGGTTAATACTGGTACGAGGTTCATTTACTGTACTTGGAAATATATATTCGTTATTATTCAGTCGCCATTTATAGATACCATAATTAAGTCCGTAACCTAAAGTAAAACGACCTAATTTATAATTATCGGTTAGTGCAAAATTATAAACTGTGATAAACTCAGCAGCGCCATCATATGTAACTGGAGCGGGCACAGGGGCTAAAAAATCAATTGAACTTCCTGCTGTAAATTTTATATATTTAACATCTTTATAATAGTACTCTGCCCCTATTGAAATTCCAAAAAAACCTGCCTGTGTTTTAGAGGATTCATTTTGTGGCTGCATATAAAAGAGATTACCATAGGGCATTGATATCAAAAGATTAAATTGACCTTTCTCGGTTGTATACCTCTTTTTTAAATCCTCATTAATAATGTTAACTGTATCATTATCATTAAGCATTATTTCTTTTCCGTAATAAAATCGTTTTGGATTGGTAAGATCGGTAATATACCCTATTGGCATTACAGGTACGAAGGCGATATTTCCCCATCTAAATTCGGGGCTAAGTCTCGATTTAACGGTAAATTCCTTATTTAAGGAATCTGTAATCAAAGTTACTTTTAAATCATCTTTAGATCGCTTTACAGCTACATCTGCCGGAAGTTTGTATACACTATCATATACTTTAGCCTGAGCTTTAGTGTTATTAGAATATATTTTCAATTGATATTCCTTACTATTAAAAATGGTAGCGCAGGAGGTTAAGCAAAGTAACACTGGTAATAAATATAGTTTTGGGGACATGCTGTAAGTTGGTTAGTAAGGATCGAAGAAAGATATTTACAATAAAAAACGCCCCGATATGGGGCGTTAATATATAATAAAAAGCTATTTATTTTTCTCAGCAGCTTTTTGTTCTCTTGTTTGGTAATTAAGTACAAACTGGCCTTTTGGCTTACTTTCGGCAAATGGACTCAATCCTACAAACCAACGAGCTTCTTCACGAGCTTGTTCATTTGGTATTTTTTCATATTCCATTTTGTAAACGGCTCCAAACAAAGGTGCTCTGCCCTCTCCGTGATAGCAATGAACCAATACAGGATAGTTATCAGGATTATCCATAACAGCATAGAATCTGTCTAATGTTGCCTGATCAGGTATTTGTTCTGAACCTATATCAAAATAACGGGCTCCGGGAACACTTTCCACAGCTTTTTTTTCAGCTACTAATTCAGGACTAACTTCCGGATTGTTTACAAGATCATTAGTACCTGGCTTTCTAAGGTCAACCACACTTTTAATGTTATATTTTTTCATGTACGCCGGTAATTGATCCGGAGGTATCGTACCCGATTTATAAACTTTACCTTCACTTATCGTCTCAAAATTGTGGTCTATATTTACATCGTAAACATATTTACCAACAGCAATCACAACGATTACACCTAATACAATCAGAACTTTTTTCATTATTTACTATAATAGAGTTTTTTATCCATAATCCTTTCGAAATAATCCTGTAAAAATGCTTTGCAGGCTATTTCCAGTTCTTCCATTTCCTTATTCTTTTTACCAATAAGGTTACGTTCCAGTCCTTTGTCGTTTATATCGTAGAAACCTACTACATTATGTCCGTCAAAAGCACAAATATAGTTACCTCTCTGGAATACATATTGGTTACCACTATAACTTATCACGAATGGTTTTACTTTATCGCCACCTATAAGGCTTCTGCCCCAGCTCATAAACGGCTTATCATATCCTATCATATCAAGTATGGTAGGATAAATATCTATTTGTTGAGATAAGTCATGATTTACACCTATTAAACTATTATCCGGTTTAAAGATAAGTAACGGCGTAGCATGTCTGTTAAGTACTTTACGATATTCGTCGTATGCTATTTGGTTACTATGGTCTGATGTTATTATGAATATAGTATTTTTATACCAAGGCTCTTTTTTAGCAGCCTCAAAGAACTTTTTAAAGGCAAAATCGGTATACCCTGCAACCTGGTTCATAGGTACTTTCCCCATCGGGAATTTTCCTTTATACTTTTCCGGAACAACATAAGGTTCGTGAGATGATACTGTAAATATCGTGCCAAAGAACGGTTGTTTCTTTTGATCGAAAGTAGATTTCATAAACTGCATAAACGGTTCGTCCCATATACCCCATGATCCGTCAAAATCAGCATCATTGTTATATTCGGTTTTTCCGTAATAATGATCGTAACCAAGTATATTACCAAAGCCAAGGAAACCCATCGATCCGTTTGGTGCACCATGGAAAAATGAAGTATCATAGCCAATTCCTTTTAAAGTAGAAACTAATGATTCTATTTTTTGTTTTGGATATGGCGACGAAGTAAATGCGTCTTTAAACGATGGAATACCCGCAATTACAGACGACATACCATGGATTGATTTATAACCGTTGGCATAGCTGTTATCAAAAATAAGGCTGTGCTGCGCCAATGAATCCAGGAATGGTGTATAGCCTTCGTAACCCGGAATATTTTTGTCTTTATTCAGGCAACCCCAATACTCACGCCCTAAACTTTCGGTAATGATAAGTACAATATTTGGCGTTGTTTTAGGATTATTAGTATAATGTTTAATTGGCTGGAAATTGTCTATAATAACTTGCTCATCTACAAAATTCACCTTTTTAAAACTGGTTTTACCTATCGTTCTTATAATGGCAAAAGGTGTATTAAGAACCACATCGGCATGCTGTACCTTCTCTACATGTCGGTTGGCATCTATAATATTAATTGGACGTGTACTGTATTTAAAATCGCCACGTATACCTCCTACTATCATTACACCTATAAATACAAAAGCTACAACTGAAAACAAGAAATATTTTATCAGGCTTTCGGGTTTTTGAACTTCCTGTACCTTAACTCTTTTATATAAAAATACCCACAGAAAAGCCAGGAGTATAAACAATACATAAACATGCCAGTAGCTCACCATAAAGCGGAAGAACATATTCCCCTTGTTTGACTCGTTCTTCACTACATCAATAACCGCTATAGTGGTTCGGGAATAAATATATTTATAATATATAAAATCGATAAAGTTGGTGGCATATGCTATTAGGTTAGTTATAAAATACAGCCACATCAGGAATTTTTGATAGCCTTTACGTGTATTTATAATTAACGGAAAAACAGAAAAAAAGATAAAAAGAAGGTTTGTATACAGTATTGCAGTAGTATCGAATGCAAGGCCATGATAGTATAATGTAAAAAACTGTGATACAGAGGTAACCTCTAACAGATCGTAATTATAAATAAGAAAAAGAACTCTTACTATAAAGTAGAAAACATAGGCCAAAAGCAATCTGTAAGCCAGCGCTTTATATTCCTGAAGACGGAAAATAGTATTCATTAAAGGATGATTATTTATGATAGCGGAATCAAAGGCGCTAAAATACTAAATTTAGGATTTTAATTTTCAATTATTTATAACTTTAAGTAATCATATATAAATTTTTCATAATTTGCAGGTATAAACGATACACTCCTATGACTACTATAAAACGCCTATTCGATTTTCCGTACCATCAATTAGAAAAACATAACCTTCCTGACGCGTTGGTCACTAAGTATGGCGATAAGTGGGTAAAAACCTCAACGCAGGAATATATTGATCAGTCAAATGCTTTTTCACGCGGACTGCTTCGTCTTGGTGTTAAGAAGAATGACAGGATCGCTGTTATATCATCTAATAATAGGACTGAATGGCATATCTGTGATATTGGTATCTTGCAGATAGGTGCACAAAATGTGCCTGTTTATCCTACTATAAGTGAAGAAGATTATGAATTTATACTGACACATTCTGAATCTACCTATTGCATTATCTCTGATGAAGATCTTTATAAAAAGATAATGTCTGTGAGGGGTAATATCCCTAACCTAAAGGAAATCTATTCATTTAATGAAATAGCTGGCTGTAAAAACTGGAATGAAATACTGGAACTAGGTAAGGATACTAGTAACCAGGCAGAAGTAGACAGCATAAAAGATACTATTAACGAGGACGACCTTGCTACCGTTATTTATACATCAGGTACAACCGGAAGACCAAAAGGTGTAATGCTGTCGCATAAAAACATTGTGTCAGATGTATTAATGAGTGCCGAAAGAGTACCTTTTGAAGCAGGAAACAAAAAAGCATTGAGCTTTTTACCAATATGTCATATTTATGAGCGTATGATACTTTACCTGTATCAATACTATGGTGTTTCAACTTATTTTGCAGAATCTATCGAAAAAGTAAGTGATAATATTAAGGAAACGCAGCCTTTTGTGATTACAGCTGTACCAAGATTATTAGAAAAAGTATATGACAAGATCATTGCCAAAGGATCCGAACTTACAGGTATCAAGAAAAAATTATTCTTTTGGGCGGTAGATGTAGGTCTTGAATATGAGCCTTATGGTGCAAACGGCGCATGGTACGAATTTAAACTATGGATAGCCCGAAAACTTATCTTCTCGAAATGGAAAGCAGGACTAGGTGGAAATCTTGGTTTAATGGTATCCGGTAGTGCAGCTATACAACCACGACTTGCCCGGGTATTTGCTGCAGCCGAAATTCCGGTTATGGAAGGTTACGGCCTTACCGAAACTTCTCCGGTAATTGCTGTAAACGATCAGCGCAATGGTGGCTTTAAAATAGGCACTGTAGGTAAACCATTAAATGGTGTTGAAGTGAAGATTGGTGAAGATGGCGAAATACTTTGCAAAGGTCCTAATGTAATGATGGGGTACTTAAATGACAAAGAAAAAACTGACGAAGTACTTAAAGATGGCTATTTCCATACTGGAGACATTGGAATTATAGACAGTGATGGTTTCCTTAAGATTACCGACAGGAAAAAAGAAATATTTAAAACATCAGGTGGTAAATATGTAGCACCTCAGCTTCTTGAAAATGCCATGAAACAATCTCGCTTTATTGAGCAGATAATGGTTATAGGTGACGGTGAGAAAATGCCTGCAGCATTCATCCAACCCGATTTTGAATTTGTAAAACAGTGGGCTTCACGTAAAGGCCTAAAACTTGGATCGAACCAGGAAATTGCCGACAATAAAGAAGTTCACGATAGGATACAGGAAGAAATTGAAGGCTTAAATAAAAAGTTCGGACACTGGGAACAGATTAAGAAATTCGAAATTACACCAAATGTATGGAGTGTAGATGGCGGCGAAATGACTCCTACACTTAAACTAAAACGTAAGGCTATTAAAGAGAAATATCAGAAGTTATACGATAAGATCTATAAAGACTCTGACAAATAATATCAAAGCTCCCCAATGGGGAGTTTTTGGTAAAATACCAAATGTAAATTAGTATTAACCATAATTATACAAAGTATGAACACATCAACTACTTTAAATAAATCTATATTAATAATCGCTTTATTTTGTGGTCTGCTTATTAGTTCACTCTTTTGGATAATAGGCACAAGTTTTAATATATATACTTATGTAGCAACAGGTGTAATTTTTGAAATGCTATGGTTTCCAATACTATTTTTAACCTTTATGATTCTGATAGTTTCACTTTATTTTTGGTATAAGGATAAATGGAATTTTAAATCCATATTTCTATACATCATTGTAGCATCTGCATTGCTAATTTGTTTACTCATTATATAAAATCGAACTTGATACCTCAAAAAATAATCCTATTTTCGCTACAGGACTTTATCAAACATTATAATGAAAATAAGATTATTATTACTTTTTACAGTTTTAACTTTACAAAGCTGTATGTCGGGTTCGGGCGAAACTCTTGCCAATGAAAAGATAGACAGCAAACTGCGTGACATTATTAAATCTAAAAACGACAGCTTATTACATGCTATGTCATACAGTGATTTAAAAATATACAAAGCTTTGGGCTCTGACGAATTTGTAAAGCATTTGCAAGCTAAAATCAGAAATATTGTATGGCTATACAGAAAAGGCTACCTTGATAATCAATACACCATTTTTGACGAATATTAAAGTATTAATTCAAAGCGTTTAACTCAGGTTAAAATACCTTCAGAACAAAAGGGATATACATTTTCTTATGTTAACGACGAAAAAGAAACCTATGTATCATTGCTAACAACAAGCTTATATCAGAATGACTATTTGTTAGTTGTAATTTACGGACTTACAGATAAAGGCTGGAAAATAAACGATATTGAAGTTAGCATGTTTGGCCACTATAAAAAAACAGCTAAGCAATATTACGACATAGCAAAACAATACGAAGAAAAAGGCTTTTTACTTGATGCATTCCAAAACGCTGATCTAGCAATGGTTTCTATAAAAGAGGCAGAAAGCATGCTTAAATTTGATGATGAAAAAAACATAGGACTTTATCGAACCAAACTACAGCATAAACTTAATACGAAATATAAGTTTCCTTTACTGATTGAAGATATTAAGACCAGGCCGGAAATAATAGGCATTGAATATGTTTTAACCAAAGAAGGAATGTTTCCTGTTTTAAATTATAAAACATTGCTTCCGTTAAATGATATTGTAGGACTGGAATATGAATACAAACTGGTAAAAGAAAAAGCCAAAGGTATTTATACCGATTTGGATTTTAATAAGAGAGCAATAATCTACAGAGCATGTAACAGCCTGCCCGATGAAAAAGAGGGTACTCAAACAAAATTCCATGAATTTATAGATAAAAAAGAAAAATAAGCTAAAACTCCCATATGATGGGAGTTTTTTATTAATGTACGCTTCAAATTAAATTATTATATTTACTAAGATCACTAAATTGCAGCTCCTTTAAAAAATTGGGAATTTTTTTATTGATAATAAATTTTTATAAATTTAATATGCATGCATACTATTTTTTTGTATATTTGAAAAACAATACGCTATGAAAGAGAAAACAATAGACTATATACTGAGAGCAACATGGCAGGCAGTGTCGAGAATGTACAATGAAGAAGCCTCAAAATATGGTGCCAGTATGTCGGTAGGTTTTGCGCTTCTTTCTATAGATAAGGAGAATGGAATACCATCTACAGCGCTGGGGCCGCAAATGGGAATGGAACCTACAAGCTTAACCAGAACGCTTAAGTCGATGGAGGAAAAAGGACTTATAATCCGTAAAAAAAATCCGGTAGATGGTCGTGGAGTTTTAATACATCTTACCAAACTAGGGAAAGAGAAAAGAGAACTTTCGCGCGATAGGGTACTTAAATTTAATGATGTGATCCGTCAGCATGTATCTCAGGAAAAACTGGATAGTTTTGTGGAGGTAGCAGAAGTGATAAATGAATTAATATCGGAAAAACTGATATTTAATAATGATAGTAACGAATCTATTGATACAACAAATAAATAATTAGGATAAGGTTACGGCCTGCCTGATAAACTAAAACAATAAAAACAAATGAAACGCACTATTAAAAAGGCGGCTGTAATAGGCTCCGGTATAATGGGCTCTGCAATTGCAGCTCATTTAGCCAATATAGGTGTTGAAGTACTTCTACTGGATATTCCACCAAGAGAACTTACTGAAGCTGAACAGAAAAAAGGTCTTACTTTAGAAAGCAAAGCCGTAAGGAACAGATTGGTTAATGACCATTTAGCCAATTCCCTGAAATCTAAACCCTCTCCTATTTACCATCAAAAGTTTGCCGAAAGGATAACGACAGGAAATACGGAAGATGATATGGCAAAGATCGCTACTGCCGACTGGATCATTGAGGTGGTTGTTGAAAGACTGGACATTAAACAAAAGGTATTTGAACAAGTTGAAAAATACCGTAAGCCGGGTACCCTGATTACATCAAATACATCCGGTATCCCTATTAAATTTATGAGCGAAGGTCGTAGCGAAGACTTCCAGAAACATTTTTGCGGTACACATTTCTTCAATCCGCCGCGTTACTTAAAACTTTTCGAAATCATTCCTGGTCCGCAAACTTCAACAGAAGTATTGGACTTCCTTAATAATTATGGCGAAAAATTCCTTGGCAAAACATCTGTAGTTGCTAAAGACACGCCAGCTTTCATTGGTAATCGTATTGGTATTTATGGCATTATGAGCCTTTTCCACCAGGTTAAGGAACTGGGACTTACCATTGAAGAAGTAGATAAACTTACAGGTCCGGTTATTGGACGCCCTAAGTCGGCAACCTTCCGTACAGTAGATGTAGTTGGATTAGACACATTGGTTCATGTAGCCAATGGTATTTATGAGAACTGCCCTAATGACGAAGTTCATGAACTTTTCAAACTTCCCGGTTTCATCGATACGATGATGCAAAACAAATGGCTTGGTAGCAAAACAGGCCAGGGTTTCTACAAAAAAGTAGATAAAGATATTCTTTCTCTTGATCTTGACACTTTAGAATATCGTGCTGCCAAAAAAGCATCTTTTGCTACACTTGAACTTACAAAAACAATCGACAAACCTATAGACCGTTTTAAAGTACTGATAAAAGGTACTGATAAAGCAGGTGAATTTTACCGTAAGAACTTTGCAGGTATGTTTGCCTATGTGTCTAACCGCATACCTGAAATCACCGATGATCTATACAAAATAGACGATGCCATGAAAGCCGGTTTTGGCTGGGAGAATGGTCCGTTTGAAATATGGGATGCCGTAGGTATAGAAAAAGGGCTTGAGCTTATTAAAGCCGAAGGCCTTGAAGCAGCTGCATGGGTTAATGATATGCTTGCATCAGGTAATAAGAGCTTCTATACCCTAAAAGAAGGTGCTACTTACTACTACGACCTTGCTACTAAATCTCAAAAGAAAGTACCTGGACAGGATTCTTTCATTATTCTTAATAACATTCGCGAAAGCAAAAAAATATGGAGCAACAGTGAAGCTATCATCCAGGATTTAGGTGATGGTATCATTAATCTGGAGTTCCAATCTAAAATGAATACTATTGGCGGCGGTGTGCTCCAGGGCATTAACAAAGCCATTGACCTTGCCGAGAAAGAATATGACGGACTTGTTATTGGTAACCAAGCCGCAAACTTCTCTGTAGGTGCTAATATAGGCATGATATTTATGATGGCTGTAGAGCAGGAATATGATGAGCTTAATATGGCTATTAAAATGTTCCAGGATACTATGATGCGCGTACGCTACTCTTCTATTCCGGTAGTTGTAGCTCCGCACGGTATGACACTGGGTGGTGGCTGCGAAATGAGCATGCATGCTGATAAAGTTGTTGCTGCTGCAGAAACTTACATTGGATTGGTAGAATTTGGTGTTGGGGTTATCCCTGGCGGTGGCGGTTCTAAAGAAATGGCACTAAGAGCATCGGATACCTTCCGTAAAAATGACGTTGAACTTAATGTGCTTCAGGAATACTTCCTGACAATAGGTACAGCAAAAGTATCAACATCAGCCTATGAAGCATTTGATCTTGGTATTCTTCAAAAAGGAAAAGATGTTGTGGTTGTAAATAAAGACAGGCAATTAGCTGAAGCTAAAAAGCATGCTAAACTTCTTGCAGATGCCGGTTATACACAACCTGTAAAACGTAAAGATGTGAAAGTACTGGGCAAACAGGCACTGGGTATGTTCCTTGTAGGAACAGACAGTATGGAAGCCGGGCATTATATCTCTGAACACGACAAGAAAATTGCGAACAAACTTGCCTATGTAATGGCTGGTGGTGATCTGTCTGAAGCTACATTGGTAACCGAGCAGTATCTTCTTGATCTTGAAAGAGAAGCTTTCTTATCACTTTGTGGAGAAAGAAAAACATTGGAGAGAATACAATTCATGCTTACAAAAGGAAAACCTTTGAGAAATTAGTATTGAGATGTTAGTATTGAGAATTGAGACAAGATGCATAAAGTAGAAGATTTAAAAGTTTGGCAAAAATCAATTGAACTTGCAAAGCAGGTTTATAAAATTGTCGCTGAATTACCGGATAATGAAAAATATGGATTAACATCTCAGATTAAAAGATGTGCAGTTTCAATAGCATCTAACATTGCTGAAGGAGCAGGAAGAAATTCCAACAAAGAGTTTAAACATTTTTTAGGCATAGCAAATGGTTCTAGCTATGAACTTCATACTCAATTAATTCTTGTTTATGAATTAAACCTGATTGAAAAAAATAAAATTGAAAGTCTGTTGAATTTAATTATTGAAATACAAAAGATGATCTATTCATTCCAAAAGAGTCTGGAAGCTCATCTCAATTCTCAATACTAAAATCTAATATCTATAATCTAAAACATGAAAACAGCATATATAGTAAAAGCATATAGAACCGCAGTAGGCAAAGCACCTAAAGGCGTATTCCGATTTAAAAGACCAGATGAACTGGCAGCAGAGACTATTCAATATATTATGAATGAGCTGCCCGACTTTGATAAAACACGAATTGATGACGTAATGGTAGGTAATGCCATGCCGGAAGCTGAACAAGGGCTAAACTTTGCCCGACTTATCTCTCTTATGGGACTTAAGATTGATGATGTTCCTGGCGTTACGGTTAACCGTTACTGCGCATCGGGATTAGAAACCATTGCAATGGCTACTGCAAAAATACAATCAGGCATGGCCGAATGTATTATTGCCGGTGGAGCAGAAAGCATGAGTTATATCCCTATGGGTGGATACAAACCGGTACCGGATTATCAGGCAGCAAAAAATGGCCATGAAGATTATTACTGGGGAATGGGACTAACTGCAGAAGCTGTTGCAACGCAGTTTAAGGTGTCTCGTGAAGATCAGGATCAGTTTGGTTATATGTCACATCAAAAAGCACTTAAAGCTCAGGCAGAAGGCAAATTTGATAAGCAAATTGTCCCTATTACCGTAGAGCAAGTATATATAGACGAAAATGGCAAAAAAGCCACTAAAAGTTATACTGTAACAAAAGATGAAGGTCCTAGAGCAGATACATCAGTAGAAGCTTTAGCGAAACTAAGGCCTGTTTTTGCTGCAGATGGAAGTGTTACTGCAGGTACTTCATCACAAATGAGCGATGGTGCTGCCTTTGTAATGGTAATGTCTGAAGATATGGTAAAAGAACTAAACCTTGAGCCTATTGCACGTATGGTAAGCTATGCTGCAGCAGGTGTTGAGCCAAGAATAATGGGGATTGGCCCTGTGAAAGCTATTCCGAAAGCACTTAAAATGGCAGGATTACAATTGAAAGACATTGAGTTATTTGAACTTAATGAAGCTTTTGCATCGCAATCGTTAGCTGTAATGCGTGAATTAGGTATTAACCAGGACATTGTAAACGTAAACGGAGGTGCTATCGCTTTAGGTCACCCACTAGGCTGTACAGGAGCTAAACTTTCGGTACAATTGTTTGACGAAATGAAACGCCGTAACAACAAGTATGGTGTTGTAACCATGTGTGTAGGTACCGGACAAGGTGCTGCCGGGGTTTACGAAATCTTATAAGACAACTGAAGATATAAAGACTTTAAATGAGTTCACATCAATAGAAATAAAATACAACTTGCAATAATATAAAACAGAACAAAAATGGCAGAAATAGCAGATTTAGCACGTGGAGGTCAATTTTTAGTTAAAGAAACCAAAAGCGAAGATATATTTACTCCGGAAGATTTTTCGGAAGAGCAAATAATGATGCGTGACACGGTTAAAGAGTTTGTAGATCGTGAGATCTGGCCAAACAAAGACCGTTTTGAGAAAAAAGATTATGCTTTTACCGAAGAGAGCATGCGTAAAGCCGGAGAACTTGGTTTTCTTGGTGTAGCTGTTCCTGAAGAATATGGCGGATTAGGTATGGGCTTTGTATCAACTATGTTGGTATGCGACTATATCTCCGGTGCTACAGGGTCATTCTCTACAGCATTTGGTGCACATACAGGTATTGGTACTATGCCAATTACCCTTTACGGTACCGAAGAGCAAAAGAAAAAATACGTACCTAAATTAGCTACAGGCGAATGGTTTGGTGCTTACTGCCTTACTGAACCTGGAGCTGGATCTGATGCTAATTCAGGTAAAACAAAAGCTGTACTGTCTGAAGATGGTACACATTACAAGATCACCGGGCAAAAAATGTGGATATCTAATGCAGGTTTCTGTAGTGTATTCATAGTATTCGCAAGAATTGGTGATGATAAAAATATAACAGGATTCATTGTTGAGAACGATCCGGCTAACGGAATTTCAATGAATGAAGAAGAACATAAATTAGGTATCCGTGCCTCCTCTACCCGTCAGGTTTTCTTTAGTGAAACGAAAGTACCTGTAGAAAATATGCTATCTGAAAGAGGAAATGGTTTTAAAATTGCCATGAATGCTCTTAATGTTGGCCGTATTAAATTGGCTGCTGCCTGTCTTGATGCTCAAAGAAGAGTAACATCGGGTGCTGCAAAATATGCTAACGAAAGAATTCAGTTCAATACCCCTATCTCGAGCTTTGGTGTTATCCGCGCTAAACTTGCAGAAATGGCTACTAGCTGTTATGCTGGCGAAAGTGCTTCATACAGAGCTGCTAAAAACATCGAAGATCGTATCAATGCACGTGTTGCCAATGGTGAATCGCACCAGGATGCCGAGCTTAAAGGTGTTGAGGAATTTGCTATTGAATGTTCAATCCTAAAAGTAGCCGTATCTGAAGATGTACAAAATTGTGCTGATGAAGGTATCCAGATCTTTGGTGGTATGGGCTTCTCTGAAGATACTCCTATGGAAAGTGCCTGGAGAGATGCTAGGATTGCTAGAATTTATGAAGGTACAAACGAAATTAACCGTATGCTTTCTGTAGGTATGTTGGTTAAGAAAGCAATGAAAGGCCATGTAGACCTTTTAGGGCCTGCAATGAAAGTTGCTGAAGAATTAATGGGAATACCATCATTTGATACTCCTGATTACTCTGAACTTTTCGCAGAAGAAAAAGAGATGATCGCTAAGCTTAAAAAAGCATTTTTAATGGTAGCTGGATCTGCTGTACAAAAATACGGTCCGGATTTAGATTCTCACCAACAATTACTAATGGCTGCATCAGATATTCTTATTGAGATATATATGGCTGAGTCTGTTGTGTTACGTACCGAAAAACTAGCTAAAAGCAAAGGTGCAGATAATGTAAAAGAGCAAATTGCTATGGCACAGCTTTACTTATACAAAGCAGTAGACATTGTTACTATTAAAGGTAAAGAAGGAATTGCTTCGTTTGCTGAAGGTGATGAGCAACGCATGATGATGATGGGCTTAAAACGTTTTACAAAATATACAAATATGCCTAACGTAGTAGGACTAAGAGAAACTATCGCTGCAAAAATAATTAACGAGAATGCATACCCTTATTAATTAATATATTTTTAGTTTGTTAACCCCGTTATGTAGTGCATAACGGGGTTGCTTTTTTATAAACCTTCATCAGAATTTATTATAAACTAAAAACCCACGATAAAAATACATCGTGGGTTTTCATTATAGTTACTTTACAAAGCTAATCCATAGGTTTCCTGTTCCTTAAAAAATTCATGACGATCATAATTACCGCAATAACAAGAAGCAGGTGAATAAAGGCACTGCCAATATGGTAAGCAAAACTGCCTAAAGCCCATAGTATAACAAATAGTACCGCAACTATATATAATAGATTTTTCATAGTTAGTTTTCTAATAGAGATTACTTAATTGCATCTACCTTTTCTTTAACCATTTTAGCATGTTCAAGATGTGTTCTAAGTGTTGGCAACATATTGGCAGCCCACATTCTTATATCTGCATCTTCAGCCTTTTCAGATGCTTTCTCCATCCTTTTAATTAGTTTTTCATGGCCATCGATCATCATATCTGCATATTTCTTATCGAAATCATGACCACTTTTATCATTAAGATCTTTAAATTCTTTCTGTCCATCTTCTGTAAGAGAGGTTGGTAGAGTAATATTTTTTTTAGCGGCTGTAGCTTTCAGATCCGCAGCAGCTTTTTCATGTTGCTCAACCATCATTTTACCTAAAGCCTTAACATCTGCATTCGTGCTTTTTTGCTGAGCGAGCTTCCCTAGCTGTATCTCTGCCATATCTACTTCGGCAGCATCAACCAGAAATTCAGAATCGTCTTCTTTCGCTTCGTCAACATTGTCAAATTTTGCTTCGTTTTCGTCTTCGGCAACCTCTTTTGGATCTTCTTGTTTCGTTTCTGATTTACAAGATTGCATCCCAAAAGATAAAGTTAGTACCGCTGCTCCCAGCAACGCTTTACTAAAAATTGATGTCCTTTTCATACTATATATGTTTTGTAGTTAATTGTTATTCAACTAAATTAACACATAAAGTAGGACGGAGTTGTTAGTGTTATCACAATTAGTGTTATGGAAATACTAAAGCGTATTATCTATCAAACGAAAATAAATGCAAATCTTTGTTCTCTTTGCCCAAAATCAGATCTGTAATTATTTCGGCTGCAATGAGGCTAAACGTAATACCATTACCACCAAATCCCAATGCAAAATAGCTATTAGGAAGTTTGTTATAAGTCCCAATATAGGGAAGCCCATCTTTAGTAGAACCAAAAGTTCCTGTCCAGCTAAACTCGGGTATAAAATTAAGATGAGGGAATAATTTATTAATATCCTTAGTAAGCTGTTTTGTTTTTTTAACGATGAGCTTATCTCTCTTAATAGGATCACTAAAATCTTCATCCCTCCCTCCTATCAATATTCTGTTATCAGGAGTTGTACGCATGTAGAGATAAGGATTAGCAGTATTCCAGATGAGTACATCATCCTTCCAGAACTTACGCTCGTTATACTGTTCACTTACTACAGCATAAGTGGACATAAGGTTTACGATTTTCTTATCAATAAAATTTACGACTTCATAGCCGGTAGCATATATCAGTTTTTTAGCTTTTATGGTATAACCCGTTTCGGTAGTCAGTACTACTTCATTTTTATGGTGTTTAATATCTGCAACAGGCGATCGATCGAATATCTCATTTGTCTTACCTTTTTTATATTTATGCTGAAGCAGGCAATGTGTAAGCATATATGCATTTGTCTGCGCTCCCTGATCAGATAATATAGCTCCGGGAGCTTTAAAGCCATACTCTTTCATTACTTCATCTTCTTCAAGATAACGGACTTTAAATCCTGCTGCTTTTCTGAATTCAAACTCTTTTTTTAGCTTTGGTACATCTTTTTTATAAGCAGCATAATACAGGCTTTTCTTCGACTGAAAATAATCAATCCCATGTTTCTTAGTAATATCACCTAGCTTATCGATAGCTTCACTACAAAGTTTATAAGCACGTTCAGCATTTTCTTTACCAATCATATCAGAAAGCTCATGTAACGGCACATCGATTTCATATTGTAATAATGAGGTACTGGCACAGGTGCTTCCTAAGCCAATAGTGCGGGCATCGATTGTAATACAGTCAATTCCGGCATTAACGAGATAGTATCGTACCAATGCTCCAGATATTCCCGCTCCAATAATAACAACTTCAGCCTCTACGTCATGATCCAATTTTGGAAATGTAAAGGGCAACCCATCTTTGATGAGTGAAAACGGATAACCAGCTTTTAAAGTCATATGAATTAGATATTGCTTCAAACAAATTTATCTTTTTTACGATTGGTTATTTTAACATGCAATAAAATATAGGTTTTATTTAACTGTTGTTGAATACGCGCTAATTGAGTAAAAATTGTATAGTTTTGCAATATGATAAACCCTTCTGCCAGCGGCTGGATCGATAAGTTTTTTGCCCAGCTAAAGAGTAAGCTGCCTATTCATGCTAATTCCCACGATTTTTACCGATCGGTTAGGGATTCAGGCTTTATATATGGGCATGTGGTATCTTTTAGCAACCTTGATGCAAAAGAAACTAAAGGCTGGACAACAGAAGAAATTACTAAAGTTGCCTTACTTAATACGCTTTATGATGTATTCAGGCTTGTAAATAAAGAAGATCCGAAAGGTTTTATTGAAAAGTGTATTCTTTTTTATAAAAAAATGACGCCTGATGGTTTTGATTTTTTCAAGAAAGTACTGCCTGCATCGTCACGCAGCCATCAATTGGAAGAAGTTCTTGATGAACGCATCAGAACAAATAACAACATTATAAGCCGAAATTTTTCGCATATTCTTACCAATGCATTACTGTTTATGGATGTATTGGCATTTCGCCAGTATTTACTGAATGATGAAATTCCCGAAAAGTATTTAAAAAAACTTGAGGAAACCGTTATGAGCATTGTTTCACTAGCTCTAAAAACGAAAACAGAAAAATCGACTTATGATGATCTTTTAATAAAATTATTTGAATCGTCTGTTCGCTATACCAAATTTTCATCAATTAACACTGATGACCTGAGTAAACTGGAACTGGATTATTTTGCATCAAAGCCCGAAAAAAATTACCTGCTCGATATGGCAGGAATGGCAATTTGGAGTGATGGTAAAACGCAGACATCTGAAATTGAGTTTTTATACCGATTAGCAGAGCAACTTGGTATTAATGATGAAATTGCTGCCGAAAGCATTGCTTCTTTTGAAGTGTTTATAAAAATGAACCGTAAAGAAATTCCTTTCTTTAGGTATTCAAACCCTGTGAAGCATTTTTATGACCATGCTTCACAAAACGTAATGCTGCTTATTAGCCGTAATAAAAAACGTTTAGTAAAGGAGTTATCAAACAATGCAGAGCTAATGCTGCTTCTTACGCACTCTACCCACCGTAACCTGGAGGATAAAGAAAAGAAAAAAGTAAAAAAGCAATTGCTCGAAATATGTAAGACCGTACCTTCATTAACTATTTTTATTTTACCCGGAGGGAGCCTTTTACTACCATTACTGATTAAGTTCATTCCGCAATTACTTCCTTCTGTTTTTAATGAAAATCTTGACAATGAAACATAAAAAAAACCGCCTTACGGCGGTTTTTAATTTCAACACAACACTAAAATTGAAGACGGTGTACTTTACCAAGATCACCGTTATCACAAAAATTAACTTCAAGATCTTTTACAATACCTGAATCCAATCCGTAAACCCATCCGTGCAGGCATAATTCCTGACCGTTTTTCCATGCATTTTGTACGATAGAAGTTTTTGCAAGATCTGAAACCTGTTCTTTAACATTAAGCTCCACAAAAGCGTTAAACCTATCATTCTCGTCTATAATTGAATCAAGGTAAGTATTGTGGTGTCTGTACACATCTTTTATGTGACGGATCCAATTATCAATAAGCCCGATAGAATCGTTACCCATAGCCGCTTTAACACCGCCGCAACCGTAGTGCCCACATACAATAATATGTTTCACTTTTAAAACGTTTACAGCATAATCCAGTACGCTAAGCATGTTCATATCGGTATGAACAACCATATTTGCAATGTTTCTGTGTACAAAAACTTCACCCGGCTGAGCTCCGATAACTTCATTAGCAGGAACTCTACTATCTGAACACCCTATCCATAACAATGGGGGCTGCTGCCCTTTCGCAAGTTTTTGAAAGTATTCTGGGTCTTCGCCTAATTTTGTTTCCGACCAAATTTTATTATTATCTAATATCTTTTTATAAAAATCTCCGTTTGCGTGCATAATATTTATCTTTTATATAAATTCTGTACCGAAGTACAAAAGTATCGTATTTATTAAATTTTTTCTTTTTTCTCTTTCTTTACTTTGTGTTCTACAAACACATTTTGCTTAGAAGTATCTGTGTTTTCCAGCTCATAAGCTTCTTTAAAGCCCACAAGTTTTACTTTTACATTCATTTCTTTAGCTTTAAAATCCTTGTATTCCTGTATAAGGTCTAATACATCATGTGCAATATATACTGTATCCGATGCATCAATAACTACTTTAGAATTTGCAGGAATTTCATTCAGTGTATATTTAATCGCTGCCTTATTAAGGAACGAAACTTCCTGAGCAAGATCAATATGGATTACATCGCCTTCAACATATTCATCCTTCCTAAAATTATAGGCTCTTTTAAGGTTACCTCTTAATACAAATATGATGCTTATAACCATACCTAAGGCGACACCTTTTAATAAATCGGTAAATACCACTGCTAACAATGTAGCTATAAAAGGTATGAACTGATATTTTCCTTTATGCCAGAAATGTAGCACTGTAGCTGGCTTAGCCAGTTTGTAACCTACAAGTATTAATACTGCTGAAAGGGTTGCTAATGGTATTTTATTTAAAATAACCGGGATAGCAAGCACACATAAAAGCAATAATACACCATGTATGATAGCCGACATTTTTGTTTTTGCTCCTGCATTAGCATTCGCCGAAGAACGTACCACAACAGATGTCATTGGTAAACCTCCTAAAAGCGCACTTATCATATTACCTACACCCTGAGCTTTAAGCTCTACATTTGTACTTGTATAACGTTTTTGAACATCCATTCTGTCAGAAGCTTCAATACATAAAAGCGTTTCTATAGATGCTACAATAGTAATAGTCATAGCCGTGATCCAAACCTGCGGATTAGAAAAACCTGCAAAATTTGGAGTTATAATAATCCCTTTAAACTCCTCAAAAGATTGAGGTACCGGAAGATTTACAAGATGGTCTGTAGCGATTTGAAGGCTACTACCTGATCTTATGAATATTTCATTTAAAATAATACTCACAATTACAGCTACCAACGCACCCGGAACCAGCTTAAGTTTTTTAAGGAATGGTACTTTATCCCATAATATAAGGATAGTTATAGATATAGCCGTGATGATTACTGCACCAAGGTGAAAATAATCAAGAGCGCCTATAAGAGAAGAAAATGTGTTTCCTCCACCTGCTTCAAAGAAAGATTCATCGCCTTCAAAATCAGCATCAAAACCTACTGCATGAGGTAATTGCTTAAGTATGATGATTACACCAATACCCGCAAGCATACCTTCGATAACATTAGATGGAAAATAATTAGAAATACTTCCTGCCTTAAGGAATCCCAATATCAATTGGAACAAACCGGCAAGGAAGACAGCCAGTAAAAAGGTTTCGAAAGAACCCAATGCTGTTATTGCTGTTAAAACGATGGCAGTAAGACCTGCCGCAGGACCAGATACACTTACGTGGGATTTACTTAATGCTCCCACTACTATACCGCCAATAATACCTGCAATTATCCCAGACAACGGTGGTGCCCCGGATGCTAGTGCTATACCCAAACATAGAGGTAAAGCCACTAAAAATACCACAAGTCCCGATGGAAAATCGGCCTTGAGGTTACTAAAAAGATTTGTCTTTTTTGTCATAACCGAAATAATAATATAATACAATTACACTTGTAAACACTCATGCATTTACACAGCTGTCCATAAATAAACAGACACTAAATTGGATTATGCTATTTCGGGAGGAGGTGAAAATATTTCTTCTGAAACACTATCGTGCTTATCAATATTTGCAGTTTTTATTTCTGAGGCCTTTCTTGCAGGCTCAAAGAAGTTTAGTCGCAACTCACAATGTGGTGCGACTTTTACTTCTTTTATTTCTTTTTGGATCTCCTCTTCGGTAAGACTGTAAACCATAGACATATCTGCCTCGTCTTCAATCAGGCTCACAATGGTTGGTGATGCCAGGAATGACAGGAACAGGAATAATACTATGTTTACAATAATTTTCATGGAATGCAAATATACTCTTTATTGCAATAGCAAAATCCAAGCCAAAACTAAATTTTTATTAAATTTCTTCTTCACTCCACGCTTTCATCATCCACATGGTTTTCTCCTGCTCTTTAATAAAATCGCTCATCATTGAGTTAGTACCTTCATCGTTAATCTTGTCTGATTCTTCAAGGATTACTCTTTCAATTTTAAGCAGGTCGGCAATAGAAACCATGATTAATTGAACTGCCTCTGTATCTTTGGAAATATTTTTCCCAACTTCAAGACGGTTATTAGCAACATAGTCTTCTAAAGTATGTAATGGTGTACCGCCAAGTGTAAGTACACGCTCTGCGATCATATCTATTTTAAGTTGAGCGTCATTATAAAGTTCTTCAAATTTTACATGAAGATCAAAAAATCGCTTTCCCCGGATATTCCAATGTATACCACGAAGATTTTGATAGTACACCTGAAAATTGGATAGCAATATATTAAGTTCTGCAGCAATAACTTCTGTCTCTTTTACTGGTAAACCCAGTATATTCGTGGCGTTTTCCTGTTTTTTCGTTTTCATATGTAATGGTATTAATTGTATGTTTTGTAAAATCAATTTACGTAAAATTACCCATAAAAATGATAGGTAATATCAATAGTTTTTATAATTTTATCATAAAAATCTATATAATGACTATTACCCAACTTCATTACGTTCTTGCAGTAGCAGAACACAAAAATTTTACCCTTGCTGCCGAAAAATGTTTTGTTACCCAGCCTACCCTGAGTATGCAAATTCAAAAACTGGAAGAAGAACTTGACATACAAATTTTTGACCGTAGTAAAAAGCCTATTCAGCTTACTGATGTGGGGCAAAAAATTGTACAGCAGGCTAAGAATATCGTAAATGAATCGGGGCGTATTAAAGACATTGTAGATCAGCAAAAAGGATATATAGGCGGCGATTTTAAAATAGGAATTATCCCTACGGTTATGCCTACCCTACTACCAATGTTCATGGCCAATTTTATTCACAAGTATCCAAAAGTGAATCTTATTATCGAAGAGCGCACTACCGAAGAAATTATAAAAATGCTTAAAAATGGCCAGTTAGATGCTGCCATAGCTGCGACACCCCTAAATGAGGAAACGATTAAAGAGATTGTAATGTACTATGAGCCTTTTGTAGCTTATGTTCCAGAGAACAATCCGGCATACCAGAAAAAGGAATTCGAAGTAGAAGACCTGGAAATGAACCTTAGTAATATTTTATTATTACAAGACGGGCATTGTTTCCGTAATAACGTACTTAACATATGTAAGGCTACATCCTTACCATCAGAAAATCATTTCCAGATTGAAAGTGGAAGTTTTGAAACAATGGTACGATTGGTAGATGAAGGCTTAGGAATGACTTTACTGCCTTATTTACATACTATCGATATGGAAGGAAAAGCCAAAGCCAAACTACGTAATTTTAAAGAGCCAAGACCATCAAGAGAAGTGAGCCTTATCTATTCTAAAAAAGAATTAAAACTACATATTATAGAAGCATTACGCAGCACCATTGCAGGCGTTGTAAAAGGTGCTATAGCTTTTCAAAATGTAGAAATTACCAGTCCGCTACATAAAAAGTAACAAACTGAACTTATATAAAAAATAAAGGAGCCATTTGGCTCCTTTATTTTTTATTGCTCAACATAGATGAGACAAGCTTTTAATTCTGGTTTTTCTGTTGTGAAATTATTAAGCCAGTCAACCAGTTGTTCTATTTCGTAAGGTAAGAGAATTTTTATTGCTTTTTCTACTTCCTTACAAAACAGTATAGGGTCAAAGCTGACGCTTTCCAAAACTTTTTTTGTATAGCTAAACATAGGTCTAGTCATGATTACTACAATTATTTTAAATGTTAGTAGGTGTAAGAACGAAATTAGATTATGTAAATGTAATAAAAATAAATCGATTGCTTAGAAATTATTCTTACTCGTTAACAGTTAAAGTTTAAAAAACAACAATAAATTAACAAAATTTTAATATTTATATGCACGTAGCATTTCTCGTTTTCCAGGTGGCCCAGGGATTTTTTCTGTGCTGAAACCTGCTTCAATCATAGCTTTTTTAATAACTGTTCTGCATGCATAGGTTACTAATATTCCATCCTTTTTTAATGCCGAAAACATTTTGTTAAATATTTCAACACTCCATAAATCCGGTTGATATGGATAGCCAAAAGCATCAAAATAAATTAAATCATAAGTATCTACATCATTAATATCCTGAAAAAACTGTTTGCGTTTTTCTAAAGTGAATGTAGTACCAAGAGTTATTTTTTGCTCCCAATCTTCATTGTGCATTCTATCAAAAGTAGTTTGCTCATTCGCCGCTCCCAACTGTATTGGATAGTTAAGCTGCACTACTTCTTCGGGTGTAACCGGATAAGCCTCAACCCCTGTATAATTTATCTGTTGGTTGGTTTTAAGCGACTCCAAATAAGTTATGAATGCATTAAGTCCTGTTCCAAAACCAATTTCTAAAATAGAAATGGGCCGGCCTTGAGTTAAAGCCAGCCCATTTTGTATAAATACGTGATTTGCTTCCTGAATTGCTCCAAATTTAGAATGGTAATTCTCCTGCATTTCCGGAAGGTAAATAGTAACCGACCCGTCGCCTGTTGTAATAATCTCTCTTTTCAATTATTGTATGTATAATTTTTTAATCCTTGGTATAGGGCCTTCGCATTTTTGCTCGTGGCATTTTACACAGGAAGAAACTGCATCATTAAAATGCTTTGTTGCATTAACAGGATCATTATAAATAAGTTCCTGTGCTTTTAAAAATTTGGCTGCCTGTTCTTTAAAAAAGGCATCATTTTCACTTTCATCTGTCATTGCCGAAGCATGAATGTTTAAAAAGTGTTTTGGAAAACTACCTATAGTATCGCCGCTAATAATGCGTTCTTTAAGTCGCATATTATCAACATACATCTGTTCCATAAGTGCTGCCATCTCAGACATTTCATACATTTTAAACTCCTTTTTGGCAGAAGTTTCCTGTATAGGTTCTGTCTTTACGGTTTCGGCTTTCTTTTCACATCCGGTAAAGATAAGCATCAAAAATACTGGCAGTAATAAAAGTTTATTCATTATTTACTTATTAATACTCCATCAGCTAAAAATTTATATTCAGTTTCCGGCTGGGTTATTTTAGCAATTTCTTGTTCAGATTTACCTCCGTCCTTTGCATAATGCTGAAGCTGAGCAACCGAAGTTTCACTGACAAATGCCTTACCGCTTACAATAGCTTCCTGATTACCTGCATTTAAAGGAACAAAAAAGGCATAATCTTTAAATTTTACAAAAGATTCTTTTTCATTTGGCAGCTGCATAGCCATCCAGCATCCTTTCTTTTGGCAAACATCTTTAATTTTAGACTTAAATTTTACAACAACCGTGTCTCCCGGTTTTAATGTTTTATACTTTTCAAACATTTCTTCTTTAGAAATTGCTTTATCAGCAACTATCTTTTCTCCGAAAGATGCATAGTCAATTTTCGCATTCTTTTCAGCATCCTCTTTTATTTGTGCTTCTGTCACATTTTCATCTGTAGCAGACTGATTTTCTTTATTTTTCTGGCAGGCCGCAAACACAATAAGGGCTGCAACCATAAATGCTGATTTTTTCATTTTATAACGAAAATTAAATTTTATGTGACAAATTTATACAGAAACTTTAAACCCACAAATGCATACTCTATCATTTATCCTAATTTATTACACTTTCTTTCAAGGGTTTAATTTTCAGAGGGCTTAAATTATCTTTAAAAACGAAGTCAAGTCTTTCTTTTTAGTAAATTTGCAATAACACAACCTAATATTAATCATACCGAAAACTTATTTAATGAGCGATAACTCTACCGGTGGCATTATCATTAACAAAGCAGAAACATCAAAAATTGGATCTGTTGATTTTGAAAACCTAACTTTTGGAAACACATTTACCGATCACATGCTTGTTTGTGATTTTAAAAACGGCCAGTGGGAACAACCTGAAATAAAGCCTTATGCGCCTTTTTTAATTGATCCTTCTGCCAAAATATTTCATTACGGACAAGCGATCTTTGAAGGCATGAAAGCCTACAAAGATGACCATGACGATGTGTGGCTTTTTAGACCTGACCAAAATTATGAACGATTTAATAAATCGGCAGTAAGACTTGCAATGCCGGAAGTACCCGAAGAAGTTTTTATTGGTGGTCTTAAACAACTTATCCAGATAGAAAAAGAATGGGTAAAAAAAGGTAATGGTAATTCACTTTATATACGTCCGTTCATGATAGCCATAGGATCTGGCGTTATAGCTGCTCCTTCTACTCAATACCGATTTATGATCATACTTTCTCCTGCAAAATCATATTATTCAGGTGAAGTAAAAGTTATTATAGCAGAACATTATAGCCGTGCTGCAAATGGCGGTATTGGTGCTGCAAAAGCTGCAGGAAACTATTCTGCACAGTTTTACCCAACAAAACTGGCTAATGAAGCTGGATTCCAACAAATTATATGGACTGATGATGCTACACATACCAAGCTTGAAGAGGCTGGTACTATGAATGTATTTTTCAGGATAAACGATACACTTTACACTGCACCTACAAGTGAAAGAATACTTGATGGAGTAACACGTAAAAGCCTTATTGAACTGGCCGCTCGTGAGAATATTAAAGTAGATGTTCGTTCTGTATTGGTTTCAGAACTTGTTGAAGCAGCTGAGAATGGATCACTTAAAGAAATTTTTGGAGCAGGTACTGCAGCTGTAGTTAACCCTATTGTTGGTTTTAGCTTCCAGGACAAATACCATGTGCTTCCTAAAATAGAAGATTCTTTTGCATTAGAGCTTAAAAAGAAATTAACAGGTATACAGCGTAAAGAAGTAGAAGATACTTTTGGCTGGACTGTAAAAGTATAATTACACAATGATCAGTGTTCAGTTGGCAGTTAATTGCTGCAATCCGAACACTGATCATTTTTTTATTCAATACACCTTTCGATTAGAATGGCAACTGCCAACTGTTACTGTTGACTGCATACTAAATTACTTAAGTATCTCTTCAAAATTGGGTTTAAAGTAATTTGGTCCTTTCATTACTTTACCGTCTTCGCGGTATATTGGTTGTCCATCGTTCCCGAGTTTACTCATATTACTACGCTGAATTTCGTCAAAAACCTCTTCTATCTTATGCTGCAGGCCATGTTCTATTATGGTACCACATAAAATATACAGCATATCGCCCAGGGCATCGGCAATTTCTATAAGGTCATTATTTTGTACGGCCTCAAAATACTCTTCATTTTCTTCTTTCATCAGGTTATAGCGCAATAAATTTACGGCTTCACCTAATGTTGCTTTTGGAATTTCGCTCACTCCAAGACCAAATGAGGTATGGAATTTTTTTACAGATGCTAACTGTTTTTTCATTTTTATAAAATTTGTGTTTTAAAAATAGCTAAAATTTAGCCCACAGTATTGTACCTTTGCAAAAAGATTTCAACATGTTCACAACAGGACAACTTTACTTCGCATTATTCTTTGTTATCGTTTTTGTTATTGCGATGGTATATGTATACCGCAAAGACTTTAGTTTACATAAAAAATATTACAACGGCAGCTATAAGGTACTCATAGGTTTTCTTGCTTTTATAGGCGCCCTGTTTATTATTAAAATTTATCTTAAGGGGTAAATTCCTAATAATTTTTTAAAATATAATTCTGAAAATCCCCATTAATGGGGATTTTTTTTTAATTTAAGTTCCTGAAATTTGTATAAGTAACCAATAAACCTACTATATAATATGGACACAAAAGAATCTCCAACAACAAATCTTACTTACACTATTGGAAATGGTAAAGGAAACTATGATTCCAGTGAAATTAAATTAAACATTACACTACCAACCGACACATATGTTTTTTCACACGTTCACGATATCTCTCAAACTATTGGTGGTAATCATAAAAATGCTATCGTTATATTTATGAAAAGGACAACCGATCCGGGCACTAACCTGCCTGTATATAGCTCTACAAACACACCTCATAACTTTAAAATAAACACTATGACCAAATATACAGCTGGTTCAGGATTTGCCCCTTTTAACCCTGCTGTTACCCAGACATTAGTAATAGTTTTTCATGAAACGCCAACAACATCGGCATCTATAGCGAGCGATGTATCTGATTTTTTTAATGATGTAGAAGACATTTACAACAATATTGCTGCCAATGGCGGACAACCATATGTAGCAGATATTGGTTTTTTACCAAGAAAAGCCGGGATGAGTTTAGTTAGGAAATCTTTATGAAAATAAACACTAAATTTAAAATAAGCCTGCTCATAAATTTATTATTTATGAGCGTGGTTTATTCCCAATATTCAACCGAATTACAATCAATAGGAAAACAAATTGATAATAACCTTAGTAAGCTGGCAATAGGTCGTCTTAAAAAACTAGAACAAACCAACCAACTACCCTACAATAAAGCCTATACTAATTATTTAATCGCTAAGTACTTCGAAAAAAATAATGAGAATGATAAATCATATCAATATTATCTCAAAGCCAAAAAACAATATATTTTGATCGATAGCTTAAACAAAGCTATGGATATAAACCTTGATATTTCTGACCTAATTATTGCGCAGGAAAAAAAGACAGCGGACTATAAGGTATATATGGACGAATATATAGCTTATGCAAAAAAAACAAATAATTTATTAATGTTAGTAAAGGCTAATGCCAAAATTGCTTCTTATAAAATAAACACAATAGAAGCAGATCAAAGCTTGCATTTTTTTAAAATTGCAGCAAATTTGAATAAAAAAGTAGGAGACAAAAAAATACAATCATTCATAGATAATAATCTTGCTGTTTTATACAATGAAAACCTTAATAAGCCGGACTCTGCATTATATTATCTTAAAAAAGATCTTGATTACTTAAAAACGACCAATAACATTTATCATATCTGTGAGAATTACGTAAATCAAGCCGGCTCCTACTATTATTTAGGAGATCATAAAAAAGCTATTGAATTTTTAAAAAAAGCTGATGAGCTTCCTATTAAAAAATATGTAAAAGCAACTAAACAATATATTTATGAATTTTTATCTAAAAATTACGAAGAGATAAATGATTACCCAAATGCCTATAAATACCTCATTCTAAATCAGGCTTATAAAGACAGTATAAATGAAACTGAGCAAAATATTGCTATAAATGACATCCAGACTAAATATAAAACCAAGGAAAAAGAACTTGAAAATACTGTGCTTAAAGGTACTATTACAACAAACAGGATCTTGCTCTATACCTTTACTGGTTTATTTATTGCCAGTATTGTCATAGCATTCCTTATCTATAAAAATTCGAAGAGAAGGGAAAAAATATCGCTTCAGGAAAAACTGATAGAACAGCAAAAACTGGAAAAAGCATTAAAAGATTATGAACTTCACAGCATAGACCTTATGCTGGAAGGCCAGGAAAAAGAAAGACAACGTATTGCTAACGACCTTCATGATAATTTAGGGAGTATGCTCGCCGCCCTAAAACTCAATTTTGAAAACCTTAAACTAAGAAAAAACGAACTACAGGGCGAAGAAAACAAACTGTACGAAAGAACAGATGAGCTTATAGAAGAAGCTTATCAAAAAGTACGAAGACTGGCTCATGCCAAAAATGCCGGGGTTTTTGCTAACGAAGGACTCATTCCTGCTATTAAAAAGCTGGCAGAAAAATTGTCTATACCCGGTAAATTACAAATTCAGGTAATCGCATTTGGATTTACCGAGCGACTGGAAAATGCTCTCGAAATAGCTATTTTTAGAACTATACAAGAGCTATCTACAAACGTAATTAAACACTCTAATGCTAGTGAGACTACCATACACCTTACCAATCATGAGGACAACATAAACATTATTATTGAAGATAACGGAATAGGTTTTAACAGTACAGCTATTAAAACAGCAGATGGTATGGGACTACAAACCATCCAGAAAAAAATTACTCAGTTAGGCGGCGCTTTAACCATAGATGCTACTCCAGGCAAGGGTACCACTATAATAATAGATATACCTATATGATACGCATTGTAATAGCAGAAGATCATCAGTCACTTATTGATGGCATAAAAATATTCCTGGAATATGAAGATGATATTAAAGTTGTAGGCGAGGCCAATGATGGCGATCGCCTTTTAGAAATTGTACGATCTAAAAAACCAGATGTGGTTTTAACAGATATTCGTATGCCAAAAATGGATGGCATAACGGCAACACGTTATTTAAAAAAAGAATTACCATCGTGTCACGTTATTGCATTTAGTATGTTTGAACAGGATGAAGCTATGGTACAAATGCAGGAAGCAGGAGCATCGGGCTATATAATGAAAAACTCATCATTAAAAGTTGTTCTTGCTGCCATAAGGGCAGTTATGAATGGTGAAACATACTTTGACTCCTCACTTAAAAAAAAGGAGACTAAAAACAATGATAATGATATTCCGTTAAGCAAAAGGGAAATGGAAATTGTTAAGCTTATAGGCGAAGGGAAAACATCGCAGGAAATAGCCGATCTACTTTTTATTGGAAAAACAACCGTAGATACGCATCGAAAAAACATCCTAAAAAAACTAAGCTTACAAGGAAAAAGTGAGTTATTACGCTACTCTATGGAAAAAAAATATGATTTTTAACCTAATCCAATAACGATTTCCTACCTACTAGTGGGTATTTCTTTACTTTTTACAAAGTACCATCTTTGTAACATTAATTTAGCTACCAATAAATTATAAGTCATGAATAAACTAAAAAAAATAGTGACCGCATTAAAAAAAACATTACTCTATGATGGTTTAATCCGTCGGAAAAAAATTGCATTCACTAAACAAAGGCGTCATTTAAGAGGAGATAATAATTTTTTATAAAGCATTGACATACTGCAATATTTTATAAAAAATAAAACCCCGACAAAACCAGTTAACCAATTATTTATTAAAGAATTAAAATTTACATAAGTACTCAAAACAGAGTGCTTTTTTGTTTCTCAAGTATCTTCTCAATTTCATTGGCATATTCTTTGTACAAGACATTATTAACAAACATTATTTTTAATACATTTGAATCATTAATCAATAAATTACAATATGAGAACGAGTACCTACAAATTTATCTTAGCAGCAGCATTAGGACTTACTTTAGCTAACTGTGGAAGCCCTAAAGTATCTCGCGTTAGCGAAACAAGCGTAACCGATCTTAGCGGTCGATGGAATGAAACCGACTCAAGGCTTACTGCCGAAGAAATAACTGCCGAACTTATGGATCACTCTTGGTATAGCACTTTTGCATCTGAGAATGGAGGTAAAAAACCAGTTATTATTGTAGGTATGATCACTAACAAATCACATGAGCATATTGCTGCAGAAACGTTTTCTAAAGATATTGAGAAAGCTATTATCAACTCTGGAAGAATGAAGCTGGTACAAGCCGGTAACATGCGTGAAGAGTTAAGAGCAGAAAGAGCAGATCAGCAAAATTTTGCATCTCAGTCTACCATGAAAAAATTTGGTCTTGAAAACGGGGCAGATTTTATGATTCAGGGTACTATCAACTCTATCGTTGATTCTAACAAAAAGGAAAAAACTGTTTATTATCAAATTGATCTTGAGCTTACAAACATCCAAACTAATGATAAAGTATGGATAGGCGATAAAAAGATCAAAAAGTATATTAAATAATCCTGACAAACCATAAACCATATGGTATTTAAAAATACTGTTTCCGCTATTTCTAAAACAGCAGCTATTCTTTTACTGACAGGCTTATACTCATGTAGTACTTACAATACAAAAACTACAATAGAAGCTGACCTGTACAGTGGCAATTTTAATAAAGCCATTGAAGGTATAGACAAAAATAAATTTCTGCTTAAGGACAGGAACAGGTTATTGTACCTAATGGAAAAAGGCAAAATTGAGCATCTTAGAGGCAATTATAATAAAAGTAATGCTCTTTTAGAGCAGGCGTATATTATGATTGACGACAAAATAAAAACTAATGTAGGGCAGGCCGTTGCTAGTAAGCTTACTAATCCGATGGCCGAGCCTTATAAAGGTGAAGATTTTGAAAAGGTAACCATACACTACTATATGGCGCTTAATTACTACAACCTGGGAATGCCTAATGAAGCTTTAGTAGAAGCAAAAAGGATTAACATAAAGCTTAATGAGCTTAATGAGAAATATCCTGAAAACAAGAACAAATACAATCGTGATGCTTTTTCACAGATACTTCAGGGGATTATTTATGAAAGTACCGGCGATATAAATAATGCGTTCATTGCTTACAGGAATGCTGCAGAAATTTATGATGCCGATGGCGGTAACTTTTTTGGCGTAGCTATGCCCGACCAACTAAAAAAAGACTTGGTTAAGACGGCAAAACAAATGGGTTTTACTGAGGAATATAACGCCTATCTTAAAAAATATAATGTACCTCCTGTAGAACTTGAAAAAGTTGGTAAAGATGGTGCTATGCCTAAACCAACTGCTGAAGCAATTATATTCTGGGAAAATGGCCTTGCTCCTGCTAAAGATCAGATCGTACTTAACTTTTCTGCTACCAAGCATGTATTCTATGCTTCGTATATGGATGATAATGTAATGCAGGATATCTTGTTGCCAATTCCAATGGGATTTGATGTAGGTACTGTAAATACAATTGCAATACCCAAATACAGAACAAGACCAAGCTTTTATAGTAAAGCTTTTGTTATTGCTGATGGAAAAGAAATTCCTTTTGACTTAGGACAAAACTTTAATTCTATAGCCAAACAATGCCTTAAAGATAGAATGTTACGTGAAATTGTAGATGTAGTAGCGCGTTTTGCAGTTAAAAAAGCCAGTAGCGAAGGACTTGGCGCTTTAGGTAAACAGCTTTTTGGTGATGATGGAAAAGATTTATTTAAACTAGGCGGTGATATAGCCGGAGCTGCTACAGAAAAAGCCGATACTCGTAACTGGCAATCGTTACCTGCAACAATAAGTTATGCACGTGTGCCTTTAAAAGAAGGTGAAAATAAATTTGTAATTAAAAAGTACGGCCCTCAGGGTGTAATCGATACTGATACTATTACTATACCTTATAAAAAAGGATTGCAAATCTTTAATTATTTTGATCTTGGGAGAACTCAGGTCATACCGTTAGCTTCACAAAATACCCTTGCTCCAAATCCTGTTAATACAACCGGAACTGGCAATGTCATTTCAAAACCATAAATTGATTAATAAATAAACTGTCAGGTTATGAAAAAGTTCTTACTATTATTTATGCTACTTATCGGCACAATGCTATTTGCACAGAATAATAATGACTGGGACGAATGGCAAAAAACAAGTTGTTACTCCAAAATATACTACAGGATTAAAAATGAGAAAAAACAAGGAGAACAATTCCATTGGAAAATACAATTTAGAAGTGATTATCCGGAATTGATTTCATTTAACTACCATGTTACAGATAAAATGGAACAATATAATATCACAACACATCGCAAAACACTTGAAGCAAAAAAAACAAGTGAGGAAATAGATATTTATACAGAAGAAGATGACATTTTCTTATTAGTAGATAAAGTAAGCCTATCTCCCTATCCTGAAAAGTTTGAAGAATGCGAATAATTAAAAAAGCCCTTTTCGAGGGCTTTTTTATGCACTTAAACGTATATTTTAACACTTTGAAAGTTATTTAGTTTCTTATGGGAAATATTTATATTTTTACAACAAACTAAAGTTTTCGGCTGTATGAAAATCGTAAAGTATGTGTTCCTTCTATTAGTATTGGCTGTTATCGCCGTTACGGTTTTTATTGCTACCCAGGAAGGCAAATACAATATTAAAAAAGAACGCATAATAAAAGTACCTAAAGCGGTGCTTTACAACTACATAAATGACTATAAGAATTGGGAAAATGTAGGTATACTTACAGAAGGTGATACTACTACTGTATTTACCTATTCTGACAATTCAATAGGTGAAGGCGCCCAGATGACCTGGAAGAAAGATGGTGCTGATGGCAAAATTCAGACCGTTAAGCTAGCCGAAAACGACTCGATTAGGCAGAATGCCGTTATTGACAACCTTAATTCTGAACTTTTATGGCGTTTTAAGGACACTCTTAACAGCACAAAAGTTACTGTAATATTAAAAGGGCAGTTAAGCTTTGCAGAAAAAGCAAATGCATTGCTTCATGGTGGGGTAAGTGATAAAACAGAATCTGTACTCGAAAAAGGACTGGACAATTTAAATTCGTTTTTGGTACACGAACTTACCATTTATAATATAAAAGTTAATGAAGAACTGGTTACTAAAACGGGTGTATTTTATTTAGGCCATTCGGCTACTACAAAAATTGCCGACATTAATAAAAAGGCAGGTGAAATTTTCCCTAAGCTACACAGCTTTATCAAAACCAATAAAATTGTAACTAACGGTTCTCCTTTTATACTTTACAAAAAATTTGATAAAGAGGCAGGAAATGCTACCTATCTTGTTTGTATCCCTATAAAGGATGAAATATTTACAACTCCGGGCAGTGAATTTGAAGGTGGAAAACTATTACCTTTTACCGCTTTAAAAACAACATTGAAAGGGGATTATTCACATCTTCCTGAAGCATGGAAAGCTGCTAATAAATACATTGCAGAAAAACCATTACAGGAAAATACCACCGGACAATATATAGAACTATACTCTAAAGGTGTACCAAAGACTAAAAAACCATCGGAATGGGTTACTGATATTTATATTCCTATAGGACAGCCAATAGTAGCTCCAGTAACCGGAACAATACCAAGCCCGGTTGTACCAAATACAACTAGCACACGACCTGCAGCCACGGTTCCTGTAAAGCCAACAAATGTTACAGGAACAACAGCTAAACCTGCAACAGGAACAGCTAAACAGGGAACAACCACGACAGCTAAGCCAGCAACGACAAAACCCGTAACAACGCCTGTAAAAAAGCCCACAACACAACCAACCACTACTCCATAGTAGTAACTCAAGATATTTAAACAAAAAATCCCCTAATGGGGATTTTTTTATTTCTTTATCAGATATTTTATAACAGTTTCGGCGGAGTGAAGTCCAAAAACAGCAGGAAGCCAGCTATTAGTCCCAAAAAACGATTTTTTAAAATTTTTACCATCTGTCATCTTCAGGCTTGTTTCGTCCGGTACCTCAGTAGAGAAAACTACTTTAACTCCTTTTGACACTCCTTCTTTCTTAAGACGTTTTCTAACCGTTTTCGCCAATGGGCAATATTCAGTCTTGCTAATGTCGGCAACTTTAACCTTACCAGCCTCATACTTGCCCCCTGCGCCCATATTACTAATGATCTTAACCTTCTTGCGTCTTGCTGCAATAATAAGGTTTAGCTTAGGTGTAATGCTGTCAATACAATCCAGCACATAATCATATTCATTCGTTACAAGCTCATAAGCACGTTCCGGAGAAAGAAACTCCTCTATCCTTATAAGGTTTAGCTTCGGGTTAATATCCATCAGCCTGTCGCCTACAACACTGGCTTTAGGCTGCCCTATAGTAGAGTGCAATGCCGGAAGCTGTCTGTTTATATTGGTAATATCTACCACGTCGCCATCTACAATAGTCATCGTGCCTACTCCTGCCCTTGCCAGGAATTCGGCAGCAAACGATCCTACACCGCCAAGGCCAACCACCATTACATGTGAATTTTTTAATTTCTCCAGCCCCTCTTTTTTAAATAAAAGTTCGGCACGCTCTGTCCATTCAGCCATTATTAAAAACGGTTTTAAAATTAGTGCTTATTGTATTTTTTAAATCTTCTAAATTCATGTTTCGTGCTTTGGTAGCTTTAGCATATACTTCGGCTATACTTTCTTCTATGCTATCAGTTTCTAAAAAAAACCTGTTGGCAGGTACATCTGCAAATACAGCAGATAATTCCGGATTACGTAACAGGTATTTACCAAATGAAAGGTAAAAATCATTATTCAGCAATTGTTTTGCCACCTGCTTATTTTTAGAGAATCCATGAATAATCATGGGAACTCCCGGCGCCAACCTTTTATTGATCTCTATCACCTCCTGATAAGCTGCCACACAGTGCAAAATTACAGGTTTTTGGTATTTCTTTGCTAATAACAGTTGTTTTTCGAAAACTTCTACCTGAATTTCTAACGGTATTTCAATGCGTTTATCGAGTCCACATTCACCTAAAGCCAGGCAATTAGGCAATTGTAAACGTTGTTCTGTAATTTTTAAGTGGTCTTGCAATTTTTCCATATCAATATGCCACGGATGGATTCCCGTAGAAAAGTAAGACACATCAATATCCTCATACGGATAGCGATTTACTACTTCAAACACATCATTGTTTCCTGATGCTTTATGGATATGGAGGTTAAGGAACATTGTTTAATCTCATTATCATTAATAAACAGTAAGTTATATCTTTAATTTAAAATTATTTTTACGAATTACTACGCTATCTTTAGAATCTAATGATTCATATTCAATATCTAACCCTCTTTTAGAAATTCATGTTTTAGTGATTATAAATGTAGGAGATTTTGAGAAAGGCACAGGTTTAGGATTGAGTATGCATATTTGACTCTTCTTAGTTTCTATATTTAGAATTTCAAGACTATCAGCTCTTACACCTAGAAGATAAATAATATAATTATTATGTATATCAATATACATTTCCTTCTCATAAATTGAATCATTCATTCTTTTTGGAAATATCATTGCTGAGAACTCGATTGGTGCTGGATTACCTCCGCTTGAGGTGGATATTACATTTTCCAATACCAAATAATTGTTAGTTTCAGAAACATATTTTGGAATAAAATCCCATCTACCAAACCTATCATCAATACACATAAACAAACTGTCATGACTACGTATATAACTATCATTACCCCACGAAAGCTTAACAGAATTATTAATCTGTGAATACATAATCTTTGTCCCCATAGGTGTAATAAAATCAGATGGAATACAATCTAGCGGTAATAAACTATCTATTGCAGTAGTTTTAATATTTTTTTATCTTTTATAATTGCTTTTGATTGCTCTTTACAACTAACCAACAATATAAAACAAAGTAAAACAGATAGTAATTTCATTATCCAAAGAATTTGCCATAAAAGTATTAAAAATGCCCTATACTTTTAAGTATAGGGCATTTGTATATCAGATTGCTTTGTCGTTCCTCACGACAAGAACAGTTAGGATATCACTCCCGAGCCTATAAGCTCATCACCAATATACCAGGCAGCAAATTGTCCTTCGGTAATTGCAGACTGTGGTTCTTCAAACGAAATATACATTCCGTTATCAAACTTGTGCAAAGTAGCTTTTTGCAATGGCTGACGGTAACGAATACGCACCATTGCCTCCATCGTTTCGCCATCTTTCAAAGTCATGTCTTCACGTACCCAGTGAATTTCGTTTTCCTGTACAAACAGTGCTTTACGAAATAATCCCGGGTGATTGTGTCCTTGTCCTGTATAAATGGTATTGGTTACAACATCGGTCGCTATAATGAATAACGGTTCTTTCGTACCGCCTACATTAAGCCCTTTACGCTGCCCAATGGTAAAATAATGTGCACCAGGATGCTTACCTACCATTTTACCCATTTCGGGTTTATAATCTATATTTTTAGCTTCAAAAGCTAATTGTTCCTTTATCGAATTAAACTGCGGCACTGCTTCACTATACGTTTCTACATCTGCACCTACTTCAAAAATAAGTCCTTCTTTAGGCTGCAATTGTTGTTGCAAAAACTCAGGAAGACGTACCTTACCAATAAAGCAAAGCCCTTGCGAGTCTTTCTTTTCGGCAGTAATAAGCTCCATTTTTGCAGCTATTTCACGTACTTGTGGTTTAGTTAACTCACCTATCGGAAATAATGATTTTGCCAATTGCTCCTGCGATAACTGGCATAAAAAGTAAGATTGATCTTTATTACCATCTACCCCTGCAAGCAACTGATAGGTTTCTTTACCATCCTTTTCAATAGTACCCTTACGGCAATAGTGACCTGTTGCCACATAATCAGCACCAAGGCTAAGGGCAATTTTCATAAAAACATCAAACTTTATTTCGCGATTGCAAAGTACATCCGGATTTGGAGTCCTGCCTTTTTCGTATTCGTTAAACATATAGTCAACGATACGTTCTTTATACTGTTCGCTAAGGTCTACCGTTTGAAAAGGTATACCTAATTTTTCGGCTACAAGTAATGCATCATTACTATCTTCCAGCCATGGGCATTCATTCGATATGGTTACTGTATCATCATGCCAGTTCTTCATGAACAAGCCTATAACTTCATAACCCTGCTCCTGAAGCAAGTAAGCTGCTACGCTTGAATCTACACCACCGGAAAGCCCTACTACAACACGTTTCATTTTTTACCTCCTTGTAAATTTTATGCAAAAATACGACAAAATTTAGTTTTTGCGTTCTTTACGGGCTAACTCAATCCTCAAATTGGTCATATCTTCTTCTTTTACTACTTTACCTTTTTCAAGAGTTTGCCATTTGCCTGTCTTCTTATTATTGGTATACTGTCCTTTCGCTACTACTTCTCCTTCTGCATTTCTGTAAATTGCAGGCCCATGCAATTTATCTTCTTTGTAAACAGATTCTTCCAACACAACACCTTTAAGGGTGTATTGCTTATATGTACCATTCTTTACCCCATTAACATAAGTAACTTCTTCAGCGATCTTGCCTTCTGGAAAAAATACTTTCCTTACACCTGTTAACTTTCCTTTGCTATAATTTTCAACAGCCATTACTGTAGTTGACGCCGGATGATAAAATTTCCATTCACCTTCTTTAAGTTTGTTTACCTCTTTCCCTTCTCCTTCTTTATTTCCTTTAGGGTCAAAAAAAGTAGTGAAGCAGGAACCATCTTTAGCAAATGTTCTTGTAGCTACAAGTGCAGAAGTTTTATCGTCTTCAAAAAACTTAAATGTACCTGTTTCAACACCGTGATCGAAAGTTCCTTCATAACGAGGCCTTTTCGACTCTTCGTATATTCCTTTCCAGACACCATGGCGTTTGCCGTCAGCATCCATCTTATTAATATCCTGCGCTGTTGCAACTGTACTTATTAAAAATAATGCTATAAAAGCAATGAAAGTATTTTTCATAATAGTAATCCTAATTTATAATAAACCACGAATGTGGTATTTTAGTATATCCAAAAGTAAGCCATAGTTGAAAAAAAAGCACTCCTAGGAGTGCTTTTACATTATTTTTTTATCTGCTTGGATTTTTGCTGTTCCTGAGCCTGCTCCATCATTTCCTGCATTTTACGCTGGAAAGCACTTTGCTTTTTAGGCTTGGTTTTGTTTTCTTCAATCTTGGCAAGGATCTTATCTTCTTTTACAATGTAATTTTTAATTACAAGCATAATACCTATTGTAATAAGGTTAGAGATGAAATAGTACAAACTCAATCCTGATGCATAGTTATTAAAGAATATAAGCATCATAATAGGAGAAAGATAGATCATTATTTTCATGATCTTACCCATATCCGGCATACCTTCCTGTGGAGGAGCCGACATTGCCTGATCTCCTGTTGTCATTTTCATATAGAAGAAAATTGCAACCGATGCCAATATTGGGAACAAACTTACGTGGTTACCATAAAACGGTATGTAGAACGGTAAATGTAAAACCGAGTCATACGACGAAAGGTCATCTGCCCAAAGGAAACTCTTCTGTCTCAAATCAAAGTAAGACGGGAAGAACTGGAAGAGTGCATAGAAGACGGGGATCTGCATTAATGCCGGAATACATCCCGCCATTGGGTTTACCCCTGCCTTATTATACAACTTCATTGTTTCCTGCTGTTTTTTCATCGGATCTTTCTTGAACTTCTCGTTCAATTCCTGAATTTCAGGACGAAGTACTTTCATCTTAGCCTGAGAAAGGTAAGACTTATACGTTACCGGAGACATTACCAATCTTACTAAAATAGTAAAGAATATAATAGCCAGTCCGTGAGGTAAGAAACCACTAAGACCATTGTAAACCGGGATAAATATGTAACGGTTTATCCAACCGAAAATTCCCCAGCCTAAAGGTATTATTTCATCAAGGTTTTTATCTTTATACTCAGCTTTAGTAAGGATATTATAATCTGCAGGGCCATAAAACATATTCATGTTATAGCTTACTTCTCCACCTTTAAATTCCAATGGCATTTTAGCCGTGAACTTTTTAGTGAATATAGTATCCAGCTTGTCATCTTTTACAAGATTTTCAGATGTAAGATCTGCTGTTTTAAATGGCGTATCCGTTAAAAGTATAGAAGTAAAAAAGTGCTGTTTGTAAGCAATGTAAGTAACATTATTTACTTTTTCAGAATCGTTAGAACCTTCGCTTAATGCGTCATCCTTTCCACCTTCGTACTCATATACTACCTTAGTATACCTGTTTTCATAAGAAACACTTTTTTCGTTTCTGTATGTTTTCATCTGCCACTCTAAATCCAATGGTTTAGATGTATCTAGTATTTGCGCCAACCCTTGCGTACGGATAGAGAAATCCATCATATAATCATTAGGCTTAAGCACATAACGGTATTCTAAAAACTGGTTAGCACCTGCTTTAAGACGCATTGTCAGTACTTCGTTTTCACCTTCTTTAGATAATGAAGGCTCGAAATACATGTCTTTTGTATTAAGAATACGATTGTCCTGCGTTTTAATCTGTAAGTTAAGGCTTGCGTTATTATTTTTAATAAGCTCTACCTTTTTCTTAGAATCTCTGCTAAACTGAGCAAAATCATTTACTTCTGCTTCAGTAATAAAACCACCTTTATTAGATACTTTTAAAGTAAGTAATTTACTTTTAAGCTCGGTAGCATTTTCTGTTGCCGATGGCAAAGACGCACTGTAAGCAAAAGATCCTAAAGAACTTTTAAGCTTTGTAATATTTACAGAATCGTTTAAAGTAGAATCTTTAACAGTAGAAACGACTTTTTGTTCCGGTGCCTGTTCCTGTACAACTTTGTCTATCTGTTCTTTTTTGGCTTTCTCTTTAATTTCTGCCGCTTCACGTTCAGAAGTTTGGTTGTAAATCATCCACAACAATAGCACAGCTATTAAACCGAACCCGATAATCGTTTTTAAATCTAACTTTTTTTCTTCCATTATAAGATTATTTCACTTTGTGCGCCCCGAATTTTCCCGAAGCTATTTATTAATGCCAAAGGCATTTTATTTATTTGCTTTTTTTAGCAACAGCTGCTTTTACAAAACTTACAAACAGAGGGTGTGGATTTGCTACCGTACTCTTATATTCCGGGTGGTATTGTACCCCAATAAAGAATGGGTGGTTATCTAACTCTATGATCTCTACAAGTCCGGTATCCGGATTAATACCCGATGTTTTAAGACCTGCTTTTTGTAAATCGGTAGCATAAGCACTATTAAACTCATAACGGTGACGATGACGCTCCATTATTTCAGCTTTACCATTGTAAATCCTACTAGCAAGTGTACCAGCTTCAAGCGAGCATTTCCATGCTCCAAGACGCATTGTACCACCTTTATCAGTAATTGTTTTTTGCTCTTCCATAATATTAATAACCGGATGTGCTGTTTGCTCATTCATTTCTGTAGAGTTAGCATCTTTCCAACCTAATACATTTCTGGAATATTCTATAACTGCCATTTGCATACCAAGGCATATTCCCAAGAACGGTATATTATTCTCTCTTGCAAAACGTACTGTTTCTATTTTTCCTTCTATACCTCTTCCTCCAAAACCTGGAGCAACAAGTATGCCATCAAGACCGCTTAATTTTTCATCAGCGTTATCCCTGTCGATATATTCTGAATGGATGCTAATAACATTGATCTTAGTCTCATTCTCAGAACCTGCATGTATAAACGCCTCTAAAATTGATTTGTAAGAATCCTGTAGTTCAACATATTTACCAACAAGACCTATGTTTACTGTATGTTTAGGATTTTTAAGCTTGAAAAGGAACTGGTTCCATTGCTTAAGATCCGGAGTATTTTTTTCAGGTAAGTCTAGTTTTTTAAGCGCAACTCTATCAAGCCCTTCCTCCAGCATAAGGTTAGGTACATCGTATATTGTAGAAGCATCTATTGATTGAATAACAGCTTCTCTCTTAACATTACAAAACAAAGCAAGCTTCTGTCTTAAATCAGATGATAGTTCATGTTCAGTCCTACACACTAATATATCGGCTTTAATACCGCTTTCCATTAATGTTTTAACAGAGTGTTGTGTAGGTTTTGTTTTTAACTCACCTGCAGCAGCAAGATAAGGTACAAGGGTTAAGTGAATAACAATACCGTTATTTTCTCCCAGTTCCCAAACCAACTGTCTAACCGACTCGATGTATGGAAGTGATTCAATATCACCTACAGTACCACCAATTTCGGTAATTACAATATCATAGTCACCTGTGTTGCCCAGGTGCTGCATACGTTCTTTAATCTCGTTTGTGATATGAGGCACCACCTGAACGGTTTTACCTAAAAACTCTCCTCTTCTCTCTTTTTCAATAACTGAAAGATAAACCCTTCCTGTAGTAACGTTATTTGACTGAGATGTAGGCACATTTAAAAATCGCTCATAGTGACCAAGGTCAAGATCCGTTTCTGCTCCATCATCTGTTACATAACACTCTCCATGTTCATACGGGTTTAGTGTACCCGGATCCACATTAATATACGGATCGAATTTCTGAATTGTTGTTCTGTAACCTCTTGCCTGCAATAGTTTTGCCAGTGATGCAGCTATAATCCCTTTCCCCAGAGAAGAAGTCACACCGCCTGTAACAAAAATATACTTTGTTTGATTCATTGTAAATATGTTGTTGTTGTGTTGCTGTAAAAAACGTGGCAAAAGTACGTAAATTATTTGATGTAACAATGTATCAATTTTACAATGTACCAATGTCTCAGCACTACGTATACTTGCTTATCAACAATGATACAATTATTGAAATTCCTGACAAACTGTCTGTTAATATAGCATTATTTCTTAGGATATTGCCGCTGAATATTCCTGATTATGTTTTCCAATCCGTTAAGCTTTAATTCGTAAACCAATTGTAGTTGCTGCCCCAACTGCCCTGCCGGAAAACCTTTATTATGATACCAAACCACATAATATTCGGGTAATTCTATCAGGTACTTACCTTCATACTTACCAAAAGGCATTTTGGTATGTGCCAACTTAATTAAAAACTCTTTTTGTGGGTCTGTTGCCATAGTTGTAGGCAAAAAAATGCCCCTTTATATAAAGGGGCAAAGTTAACATAAATTTCCTCCATGAAAATTCATTACCAAAAATCAAATGACCTTATAAAGCCAAATTCTATAAACAAACCGGTAGGGGATGATTTAAAAATGCTATCCAGTGAACCCGAATCGCCGGTCACCTCTCCACTATACACATATTCAGGATATAGGTTAAGATACATATTGGAATTATTGTCTTTTTTCCATTGTATGGTATAGCCCGTAATCTTTTCGGATTTTGTATCATATTTCAGACTCAACATCTCCGGATCATACAAAGCAAACTGATCAGCTACTGTAACTTCTTCTTCTATAATACCAACTAATATGTGTGATCTGCAAAAATTACTATCCGGATTGGTCGTAAATCTTAATCCGTAAACAAGTTTTGTATAATTTAACTCTAATGTTCCTGAACCGTACTCTTCTGCATTATTAGAAGTTCTGCCAAAGCTTCGGGTTCCAATGCTATAGTCTACAAACAATTTTACCCATTTTGCCCCAGCGTATACATTACCTCCGGCATTAACAAGAGAGACATTATGTCCATCAAAAATAGGGCTTATACCTACTTTAGGGGCGAAGTAACCATAGGCACCGTAGTATTTATGATCCAATCCCATTTTAATTGCAAAATCAAGATTTAAGGTATATGCCGAAGTTTGCTGAAGTTCTTTTTGCGTTTCATATTCTCCACCAATCATTGTGGTAAGATTGCTAGCAAAAATCATCGGAATATTACTAAACGAGAAGCCAAGGTCAATACCAAAATAAAACTGCGGTGCTTTTTTATAATCTTTAAATACAAAATCGGGGTTTACATTCCCCATTCCTTCATAGATAAAGCCTCCTAATAACGTGAATAATGTAAAGGTCGATTCCATTGCCTGGCTCTCATACTCACTTTGTTCTTTTTGTTTCTGTGCCTTCCAGTTATCATATTCCCTTTGACGGTCTGTTCGCGCCTGCTCTTCCTGTCTTTTTCGTTCTTCTTCACGTTCTACTGCTTCCTGCCTTTCACGCTCCCTTGCAGCAGCTTCTTCACGCTTTGCTTCTTTTTCTTCCTCTTCCTTTTCTTTTTGTTCGGCTGCATTTCCCTCTTCACCTTTTGAAACAAGATCATTCGCTCCTTTACTTGCTGCAGTTGCGGCTACTGCTGCCTTTTCTTGCTCCTCTAAAGCTTTTTTCCTCTCCACTTCTTCCTTAGCCTTTTTCTCTACCTCTTCTTTAACCTTTTGTTCTGCTTCCAACTTGGCCTTTTGCTCAGCTTCCAATTTAGCTTTCATTTCTGCTTCTTCTTTAGCTTTTTTCTCAGCTGCCAGTTTAGCTTTCTTTTCCTCTTCTTCTTTGGCTTTTTTAATTTCTTCTTCTGTAACATTCGTAATACTTACATAACGATATGTAATACCCGTTAAATAAGTATAGGAGTCACCATCTTTTTTTCTGCAATCTTTAAATGCATCTCCTCCCAAATAACTATGCACCCAATCGCTTTTCGGAGTCCATCGCCCTCCTGGCATTAATGTAACCACGCCGTTTACATCCAGCTTAAAACTTCTTGATTCATGGCAGGAGGAATTTAGGGTCACCTCCACAACAAGTTCATATTTTGAATTTGTATTGTTTTGGATAAAAAACCAATATTCTTCATTTCCAAAACCGTAATGCTTTTCGGCCGAAATCGTAAATCTGGAATCGGCCTGACTCATTTTTACCGGTTTTCGTTGTGCATTCATTGTTTGAAAAACAAACAGTGACAATAAAATGTATAAAAATCTAAAATACTTCATAATAGCTATATCATTTATTCTTCAAATTCGCCAGGAGTAGAAATGAACTCCTTATTCCTTACATTTTGTGATCTTATTTTTTAATATATGTTATTCTATATTGAGTATCCTGAACGTCACCTGTATTATGAGAAAGTATCATTTTATTTTCCGAAAGCTCTTCAACTGTTTTTTCATATTCACCTTCATATTCATCATATGTAAACATAACTTTTGTTTCATTAGCTCTAAAACTCCATGTCCCGTACATCGCATCCCTACTACCGCAGGTTATTGTCCCCATATACATTGCCCAATCACCATTAGATTTATATTCTTCTGTATCATCAAGATCGCAGTCCTCTGTAACATCTTGCCATTCGGCTAATCCCACTCTTTTCTCTTCTTTCATTTTCGTCCAGACACCAACAATTTCAGAATCATTTACAGCTTCTTTATTGTCGTCACCACTACAGCCAGTTATAAAAAGAGTAAATACTAATACCATTATCGCAAAAGCACCATTTTTAAAGTTTTGTGTTTTCATAATAAATTTCATTTAATGTGTTATGGAGGCAAATCTCTATAAAACTATAACACCAAAAAATACCCATAAATGGGTATTTTTTAACACTAAAAAGACTAACAAAACATAGTTAAATAAAAAAGGATTATCAAATATTTGATAACCCTTTTTTTATTTATTAAGTGATAAATATCTAGTCTCTAATCACTTTCGTTTTATATGTAGATGTTTTTAACACTATAGTATTCTACCAATTAATAACTACATCCTTCTCTATATCAGGATTAAGACTTAAAAGAACAGGGCATGTCATTGCTGCACGTTCAAATATTATTTTTGTTTTTTCATCAGCCTCAGTATTCATATTCATAACGATACCAATTTTAACAATCTTTCTTGGCTCAGCCTGCATAACCTTAGTAACTTCAACTGTAGAGCCTTCCATATCAATACCCATCTGCATTGCTTTTATACCCATAATAGATACCATACACGCACCTAGCGCATTGGCAACCAAATCGGTTGGAGAAAAAGCTTCACCCTTACCATGGTTATCAGTTGGCGCATCTGTTAGTATTTCTGTTCCAGACTGAAGGTGTATAGAAGATGTTCTTAAACCTCCTACATATGTTATTTTTGATGTCATAATTTTATTGTGCTTGTTTAGTACTTAAATCCTGATCGTAATACATAATATAAACGCCTGTATTATAATTACCTCCGTTCTCAACTTTGTAAGTAAATTTATTTTCTACCTGCTCTGATGCTTTAGTCCTCATCACATCTGTAAAACCATCTTCCTGGAAAAGGCGCAATATTGTATCGAAAGTTACATCAAAACCTCGGGTAGCATACTGGTTAGGCATCACGCCGTTTTTATCTTTAAATAACCTGCCAAATAAAACAGTGTCTGCTCCTTCATCATCTTTTGTTACCGAAGGATATAGCATTTTTAAACTTGTCAGCCTGCTTAAAGGCAACTCAACATTATCAAATACATCATACCTTTCTAACACCACCAATTGGATCTGATATTCCGGTAACGCATCAGCAAGTGCTTTTGTCACACTTAGCACCATTCCCATTCTTTCCGTTTCAAGGATAACATAATTCATCTTATCCTTACTTAACATTGCTTTTAAACCATCGGCCGAAATATTTCCATCAGCATTAAGAGAAGCGATTCTGGCATCGGGATAATTATTTTTTATAAATTCTCTCGAACTTCCTTTTTTAGCATCTACCACTGCAACTACATTTCCTCCTTTAGACCTTAAATAATTTAGCATTGCCTGCTTAACCATTTCGGAAGTAGGTACTGACTGATACAGATTAGTATAAGGTTTAGTTTCATTATTAGACATGGGAGAAATAACCGGTACACCTTTACCTGCAAGCAAAGAAGCAAGATTTTCGGCATTATTGATAAAGAAAGGTCCTATTACTGCATCTGAACTACCCAAGCCAGAAGCCAGTGCATTTACGTCTGATGTGTTTTTACTTTCTTTAGAGTCAAGTATTTTTACTTTAAGCGGTAAGCCCAATACTTTAGCAGAATCTATTGCCATAAGGGCACCCGCATAAAAGTCTAATGTCATATTAAGAAACTTATCCGTACGTAGTAATTTAGAACGTACCGTATCCGATTCTATTCTAGCTATATTAAAAGGTAATAATAAAGCAATTTCTTTTGTTTCAGATTTTTTTAATTTACCAAGACTACCTAATGCTTTGCCTGGCATCGAAGTAACCTCCTGTGATACATTTGCACTTTTAGGCAGCTTTAATATCATCCCATCCTTAAGACCGTCTTTAGCATCAGGGTTTAGTGCTATAATTTTTTCTTCGGTAAGTCCTGTTTTTCTTGTAAGGCTATAAAAAGTTTCTTTTGGCTGTACTTCGTATGTTATAAAATCCTGCGATTTTACATTTACTGCGGCTTGTTGTATTTCATTTTGTAATACTGCACTTTTAGCCAACTTAAGTTTAAATCCTAATGGCAAAGTTTCTTTAACCTCCGGGTTAAGTTCTTCCAGTAACTGAAGTGATATCCCAAACTCTTTGGCAATAGAATATTTGGTTTCTCCAGCCTGAACAACATGAAAGGTATAAACAGGCTCGTAGTTTCTTTTTTCTTCCTGTTTAAGTGTTTTTACCTGTGCAGCAACACCACTTCCTTTAATAGGGATTATAACCTGCTGACCTATTTGCAATCCATTATCAACAGTCGTACCGTTGGTCTTTTTTATATCTTCTACCGTTACATTATACTTTTTAGAAAGACTGTATAATGTTTCTTTTGCCTCAACTATGTGAACGGTATTAGCTATTTTAGTAGGCTGCTCTTTTACCGCAACCTTAGTAGCAGGCACTTTAGATTCCCCCGGAATAAGCAGTATAGTATTTTCTTTAATTCCGTTTTTAGAATCAGGGTTTAGTCTATAAATATCATAAGGAGTAACTTTATACTTCTTTGCAATAGCAACTACTGTTTCTCCTTTTTCTACCTTATGCTTTTTAAGTTCCTGCGCATAAGCAGATGTTGACAATAGTGCCAGTGAAAAAAACAAAATTACAATATACTTCATGGTGAGGTTTTTTTAGAACAATTTAACAGATGCAAATTTAGCTTTTACAGCAACTATACGATAGCTTTATCTTATAAATTTCCGTTAAAAACACAAAATGCATACCAAAAGCATTTTAGCTTACTCACAACAGCAAACCCACCTACTCTTCTTCCTCTTCTTCTTCCTCTTTTTTAATTGGAGGAACAGCAGGAACTTTAATTGGATTTCCTCCGTTTTGCTTGATTAAAAGCTCTTTAAATTTTTCTAAATCTTTTTTATGCGATTTATGCAACGGTACTTTGACAATTGTTCCCGGAATTATTCCATTCTTATCGCTATCAATTATATTAAACTCGTAAATATCCTGTGGGTCTACCATGTATTTTTTAGAGATCATTATAATCCTTTCACCCATAGTTGTTTTATGATCTATAAAATAGGTATCCAAATCAATCGCTTCTCCCTCTGCGGGAACTTGTGTATCATCCTGTGCAATAACATTCTGAAACATTAAAAAGGCGAAAAATAAAAGTAGCATTCTTTTCATGGCAATTCACTTAAATTATTTTAAGTACTAAAAGTAGTAGATTTTGTTTAAAAAACCGAAACAAATTTTAAAAACACTACTTCCTAAAAACATAAAAAGCTCCACAATGCGGAGCTTTTTGTATAAAATCAAATATTATTCCCACTCAATAGTGGCTGGCGGTTTAGAGCTGATGTCATACACCACGCGGTTTACGCCTTTTACTTTATTGATAATTTCATTAGAAATTTTCATAAGGAACTCATATGGTAAATGAACCCAGTCGGCAGTCATACCATCTGTAGATTCTACAGCTCTAAGTGCAACTACTTTTTCATAAGTACGCTCATCACCCATAACACCTACACTGTTTACAGGAAGCAATATTGCTCCTGCCTGCCATACTTTATCGTACAGTCCATGCTCTCTTAATCCATTTATAAAAACAGCATCTACTTCTTGTAGTATGCGTACTTTCTCCGGAGTAATATCCCCTAAGATTCGTATAGATAAACCAGGACCCGGGAAAGGGTGACGGCCAAGAAGTTCAGGATCGATACCTAAAGTAGCACCTACTCTACGTACTTCATCTTTAAATAACATTCTTAATGGCTCTACAACCTGAAGTTTCATGAAATCGGGAAGACCACCCACATTGTGGTGTGATTTAATCGTAGCCGATGGTCCTTTTACAGAAACCGACTCGATAACGTCCGGGTAAATAGTACCCTGAGCAAGCCATTTTACATCTTCCAACTGGTGAGCTTCATCATCAAATACTTCGATGAATACTCTACCAATTGTTTTTCTTTTCGTTTCAGGATCTTCAATACCTGCAAGCTGAGAAAGAAAACGGTCAGATGCATCTACACCTTTCACGTTAAGTCCCATATCTTTATATTGGTGAAGAACGTTTTCAAATTCGTTTTTACGAAGTAACCCGTTATTTACAAAAATGCAATACAGGTTTTTACCAATCGCTTTATTTAAAAGTACTGCTGCTACGGTAGAGTCAACTCCACCTGATAGGCCCAATACTACTTTATCGTCTTTAATTTTTGCCTGAAGCTCTGCTACTATATCCTCAACAAAAGAGTTAGGAGTAAAAGTTTGAGGTACTTCGGCAATTTTTACAAGGAAGTTTTCCAACATTTGCTTACCATCTGTAGAGTGATAAACCTCTGGGTGGTATTGTATAGCATAAGTGGTTTCACCTTCAATTTTGTAAGCTGCATTTTCAACATCTTTTGTACTTGCTAACACCACACCGCCTGTAGGCAGTTTCTTGATTGTATCACTGTGGCTCATCCATACTTGGCTGTTAACCGATACACCTTCAAGAAAAGGTTCACCTTCTTTAATATAAGAAAGGTTAGCACGACCATACTCACGAATGTTAGATGGCGCCACTTCACCTCCACCAAAATGCGCAAGGTATTGTGCACCATAACAAACAGCCAGTAAAGGCAGCTTGCCGCGAATTTGAGAAAGATCTGGGTGCGGAGCATCATCGGCCCTTACTGAGAAAGGACTACCCGAAAGTATTACCGCTTTATAAGATGATAAATCAACCGGAGGGTTGTTGTAAGGGAAAATTTCGCAGAAGATATTTAATTCGCGAACCCTTCTCGCAATAAGCTGAGTATATTGCGATCCAAAATCTAAAATAAGTACGTTGTGTTGCATGCGCAAAAGTAATGCTTATAATTGAAAATTAAAAACCGGAATATGAGTTTTTCATATTGTTTGGTTTTTAGCATATTGCCTTTAAAAAATGCTGTTTTTGAAAGAAAATCATACAACCTATTTATTAAAAAGTATTTTTTATTGCTAGTTATAATAGTAAGCAACAAGACGTTTGGGTGACATTTTATACATCAAAACAAATAGGAAACTTAAACACACTAAAAATCTGTAACAAACAGGCTTTAAAATGAAATGAAAAACTACCCCTCAAAAGTCTTCTGTAGTACCTTTAATAAAAAATGACACCAAAAGAAAAACAACTTTGGTACAAGCTTGAAAGCTTTAAGCTTGACGAACAGGAGGCAAAATTAACTTTCTCTACAAGGCTTGCCCGCGAGAATGGATGGTCCAAAAATTACGCGCTTCGGGTAATTGAAGAGTACAAAAAGTTCCTCTTTATGTGCTGCACCTCTCCAACTGCTGTAACACCCAGTGATCCCGTAGACCAGGCATGGCATTTGCACCTCACTTACACAAAATCATACTGGACAGATCTTTGTAAAAACACACTAAACAAGGAAATTCATCACAACCCTACTAAAGGCGGCGAAAGTGAACAGCAAAAATTCAGTTCCTTATACATTGGAATGCAGGAGTTATACAAAGAAAAATTTGGCACAGTTCCGCCACCTGACATTTGGCACGATAACAAAACCCGCTTTAGTGATATAAATTTCCAAAGGGTAAATCTTAGTCATTACTGGATGATTAAAAAACCTAAAATAAACCTACCAAAGCTCATAATCCCGATGCTTGTAATAATGCTTAGTGGGTTTCTTATACAAGCTTCCTTTAGTAATGTATTCATCGGCCTTTTTATACTCTTCATTATTATCGCAACAATAAAACACTTCAAAAACGACAACAACAATAACGGAAACAGTGGTTCCGGATATAGTGGAGATAGCAACTCGGTGTCCTGCTCCGGCAGAGATAGCCATAGTGGTTGCTCATCACACAATCACAGCAGTGACAGCGGATGCAGTAGTAGTGGATGCAGCGGTTGTGGAAGCGGATGCGGTGGGGATTAATTTTTAAGTCATCTTTAAAGATCAGGCATTTTTTATTTACTTTTAAGCCTGCTAATTACAGATGTATGAAATACACCTTATCTCTCCTATTCTTTTTATTACTTACAATAGGAGCTTACTCACAAACAGAAGATTTTACAAAACCTGATTATCAATTGATCGAAAAAAACATCAATGATAAAAAATCTCCTTATCATTTAGCAAAACTTTCCGAACGGTATAATAGAGGAGACAACACCCTGACCCTGGAAGAGAAAAGGCATTTATATTACGGATTGTCGTTCCAGAAAAATTATTCACCTTATGATAGGGTTTATAAAACCGAAGCTGTTAAACAACTACTTGACACTCCTAGTTATGATAAAAAAGTATTGGAAAACTTTTTAAAAGTGTCGACCAAAGCTTTAAAAGAATATCCTTTTAACCTGTCCCTTAAAGAATACCGAATATTTGTTTTTAAACAACTAGGAATGCAAAAAGAGGCAAGAATTGAAGACTTTCAAAAAAGTATTATAATCGATGCCATAATAAGTACAGGTGATGGCATTACAAAAGAAAATGCATTTTATGTTATAGATATCAATAACCAATATGATGTTATGGATGCTTTAGGCTTTCGTTTTGGAGGCGAACAGGAATTAATTGGCATACAATATAATTACCTTTCGCTCGCAGAAAATTCATATAATGTTAAAGGGCTTTACTTTGAAGTGAGCCGATTATTTGGCCGTGAAGAATAGATAAGCCTGATATACATTAGGCTTTTGTTTTTAACTGGTAGCTTTGTAAAAAAATTGGCTGTAAAAGAAAAAGATGTAAATTCGCAAAATGATGAAACCTCAGGATATTGAAGGAGTAAAGCAATTGCTGGCCTCACCAAAAAAAATTGTCATAATACCTCACCGCAATCCCGATGGCGATGCCATGGGATCTACACTGGGATTATACCACTACCTAAAACTTAAAGGCCACGAGCCTATTGTTATAACACCAAATGAATTTCCGGATTTTTTAGCATGGCTTCCCTCTTCAAATACTGTAAAAGTTTTTGAAAGAGAAACAGAGACATCAAATAAAATATTACAGGAAGCTGACATTGTTTTTACGCTCGATTTTAATATGCTAAGCCGTACCGGCGATCAAATGGAAATTGCGCTAAAAAAACTGGATGCCCCTTTTGTAATGATAGACCATCACCAAAAACCTGGTGATTATGCACTCTATACATTTTCCGACACCAGCTATGGCTCTACCTGCGAAATGGTTTACCATTTTATTAATGCACTCGGAGATAGTGAACTGATTGATAAAACAATTGCTTCATGCTTATACACAGGAATAGTAACTGATTCAGGGTCATTTCGTTACCCGTCAACCACCGGCACAACCCACAGGGTTGTAGCTGAATTTATTGATAAAGGAATAGACAATACTGCCATCCATAGCCTGCTGTTTGACAATCATTCGCACAACCGCGTTTTAATTTTGGCAAGGGCTTTGCAGAACATGAAAGTATTACCGGCATACAAAACCTCTTATACCACCCTAAGCCAGGAAGAACTTAATAGCTTTGGGCACAATAAAGGGGATACAGAAGGTATTGTAAATTATGGCTTGTGTATGAAAGACATTGAATTCACTGCCATGTTTACCGAAAATAAAGATGAAGGTATCATTAAAATATCTTTCCGTTCTAAAGGCGATTTTGATGTTAATCAATATGCCAGACAACATTTTAGCGGCGGTGGCCATATAAATGCTGCAGGTGGAAAATCTACCGAAACATTGGAAGCTACCATCCAAAAATTTATTGCTACTTTAGCACACATAAAAATTGACTGATACAATGAAGAAGATCCTTTTATTAGCATTATTCCTAATGGGAATTTTAGTTTCCGGCTGCTCACAACAGCAGGCCAGAAAACCTGTTTCGCACACGTCGGGTACATTTATGAAAGAGTCCATTAAAAGAAATAAAAAACTGGTAGCCAATGAAGAGTCTTTAATAGATTCGATCATAAAGAGCAACCCGGAAATTAAATATATCGCGTCTGATAAAGGCTATTGGTACCATTATGAACTGGAAAACACAACCGATAGTATACGCCCTAAACGTGGCGATATTGCTTATTTTGATTATGAAATAAAAGATCTTAAAGGCAATGTTATATACAGTGAGACAGAACTTAAGCCTCAGGTATATTATGTAGACAAACAAAATATAATGATGGGACTTCGTGATGGTATAAAACTAATGAATGAAGGTGAAAAAGTAACTTTTCTTTTTCCTTCGCACATGGGGTTTGGCTATCATGGAGACAATAAGAAAATTGGCACTAACCAACCACTTATATGCACCGTTACTCTTAACGACATTAAGCCTGAAAGCCAAGTAAAAGTGAATTAATTTAACATAAATGAAACCAATGACAAGTCTTTTCTTAAGCCTCGTGGCTTTATTTTTTTCGTGTAACAACACAACTACTACCCCACCACCTTCAGATAAACTAGGTGACGGATTGTATGCTGAAATTGAAACCAATAAAGGTAAAATCGTGCTTCAGCTGGAGTACCAAAAAACACCTTTAACGGTAGCTAACTTTGTATCGCTTGCCGAAGGTAAAAACGAAATGGTAAGCGCAGAATACAAAGGCAAACCTTTTTATGACGGATTAAAATGGCACCGTGTTATTAAAAATTTTATGATACAGGGTGGAGATCCTAAAGGCGATGGTTCTGGTGGACCGGGTTACAAATTTGCAGATGAGATCACAGATCTGAAACATGACAAACCAGGTATACTTTCTATGGCTAATGCCGGAAAAGGAACTAATGGAAGCCAGTTTTTTATCACTCATGTACCTACACCTCACTTAGATGGTTTACATACTGTTTTTGGACATACAGTACAAGGTATGGATGTTGTAAACTCTATTGAACAAGACGACCAGATCAAATCTATAAAAATAGTACGTATAGGTAAAGACGCTAAAAAATTCAATGCAGAAAAAGTATTTAAAGAATACTACGAAAAAGCTGCTGCTGAACAGAAAAAACAAGCTGAAGCTCTTGCAAAAACAAAAGCAGATAAAGTTGCTTACTTTGGTGATTTAAAATCTAAGGCTACAAAAACAGCTTCTGGCTTACAATACTTTGTTGTTAAAAAAGGTACAGGTAAAAAACCTGCTAATGGAGCTCAGGTATTCCTTGAATACTCTGGTTTCTTAGATAATGGTTCTGCTCTTTTATTTGACTCAAGTGATGCGGCTGTTGCTAAAGCATTCGGAAACTATATCCCACAAAAAGATGCTGCTCAGGCTTACAAACCAATTCCTTTCACTGCAGGAACAAAAACTGGTATGATCGCTGGTTTTATTGAAGCTATTGATCTATTATCGTTTGGTGATAAAATTGTTGTATTTATACCTTCTCACTTAGGTTATGGAGAAAAAGGGTATCCACGTGCTTCGATACCTGGAAATGCTGACCTTATTTTCGAACTTGAAATGATGGAAACTATGCCGGCTGGTAAATAATACCAAGGCTTTTATAATACAAGAAAGGGATTCCAAATTGGAATCCCTTTCTTATTTATTCTCTTTAAATATGATAAAAAGAGTTATGCTTTAAACTTCCAGTCAAACTCGTCTTTGCTATTAATTGTAGCTCCAAGCTCAACTTTTATCACTTCGTTAAATTCTACCTGGAAAATGATCCAGTTGGCTTCGTTAAAATGATTATCTATAGAATCAAATGATTCAACTTCGAAATCTTTAAGTCCTTTTTCTTTTAGGATTCCCTCAGTAGCTGCCCATTTAGAACCAACAATTTTTGTAGAAAATAGTTCTAAAGTAGGGCTTGTAGAAAGAATATATCCTAATTTAAAATCTTCGTCCTGGTAAAAAGTAAGACGTAATTTTTTATCGTTATACAGGTAAATGATGTTGTCGTCATCGTCTTTAAAACTTCTGTCCGGTTCACCATAAACAGCTTTAACATCTTTTTCTTTCATTCCGAAAACGAGTTCTCCGATTCCTGTTTTTAAGTTTATTTTCATAAAAAATAATATAATTTTTGTTAGGTCAAAAGTACGCATTTTCTACTACTAAAAGTGGCAAGGCCAGTACATCATTTTTTCATTTTAATCTTCCTGCCCTGTTTTACTACTATCTCAGAGCCTTCTGCCAAATATACCGATACTGGTTTCTGATCCTGTAAAAAGGCAAAATCAGGTCCGTAAGTCTGTTTAAAATCTACATTTATATCATACTCTTTTATAGGATAGATCTGCCATCTTGGATGAGCTACTTCATATTCAGAGGTAACTGTTTCCGATATTTTAGCATAGCCCCAAAAGTGTTCGGTTATAAATTCCTCTTCACTATCGAGCGTAATATCTACCGGTATCTTATCCGATATTGTCTTAATAGTATTCCATTCTCCTTTTTTCTTCCAGCCATACTCTACCGTGAGTACTTCATCTGTTTCAACCCATGAGTGTTTGGTTTTAAGGGTCTCATAGTTTTCTTTATACAATGTATTAGCAACAAAAGTTAATGCCGGACGTGGTACAATTTCCTTTATGAATACTACTCCCCTTTTATGACTATCTGTATCTTTATATTTCACGTAAAAACGCAGGTTGATCTCTTCAAAATTCACATGGAACGGAATGCGCATTTTTAGCATTCGGGTATCTACAAACATAAAACCGATCAGGCTAACATAATAGGTACCATTCCATTCATCTAGTTCTGTTTCAAATGGAAGATAGGGTTTAAGTACTTTAGGATCGATCGCATAATTGATCATTACCAGTTTTCGCCACTGTGCATCCAGAAAGGTTTTCTTTGTTTGTGTCATGAGTTAAAGTTATGTTTTTTTGTAGTTTGAACAAACAGCATTAACCATAAAATGCTCAAAAGTATGCTTCGTTAGTTATCATTGATTGAAACGCGGATTCGGCAGATATTCGCAGATTTAAAAGAGATTTCTCCACTACGCTACGCTTCGGTCGAAATGACAATCACTGTCACACTGAGCCTGCCGAAGTGTAACAGGAATAAGCACAAGGCATAAAAAAATCCGCCAATTGGCGGATTGTATATTAATAGGTAAATGTACCGTATTCGCTTTCTATTGTCAGCTTTTTCGTTTCAGAAGCTTCTACCCTCCCCACGATTTGAGCATCTACATTAAAGGATTTAGAGATCGCAATGATATCCTGCGCTATGTTTTCAGGAACGTATACTTCCATCCTGTGACCGCAATTAAATACCTGATACATCTCTTTCCAATCTGTACCCGAATTTTCCTGTATCAGCTTGAATAATGGAGGCACAGGAAACAAATTGTCTTTTATCACGTGAACGTTATCTACAAAGTGTAATATCTTGGTTTGGGCACCACCACTACAATGTACCATTCCATGAATATCTTTTGGAGAATACTTCTCTAATATTTTTTTGATGATAGGTGCATACGTACGTGTTGGTGAAAGTACCAATTTACCAGCATCTATAGGACTACCTTCTACGGCATCCGTTAATTTTGTTTTTCCTGAATACACCAATTCTGATGGTACAGAAGCATCAAAGCTTTCAGGATATTTTTGAGCAAGATAATTATCGAAAACATCATGGCGTGCAGATGTCAGTCCGTTACTACCCATACCGCCGTTATAACTTTTTTCGTAAGATGCCTGCCCAAAAGAAGCGAGACCCACGATTACATCACCCGGTTTAATGTTAGCATTGTCTACCACATCGCTGCGTTTCATACGGGCCGTTACTGTAGAATCTACAATAATGGTACGTACTAAATCACCAACATCGGCAGTTTCACCACCTGTTGAGTGAATGGTAACACCAAACGATTTAAGTTCTGCTATAAGTTCTTCGGTACCGTTGATGATAGCCGAAAGTACTTCGCCCGGTATAACATTTTTATTACGCCCAATAGTTGATGACAACATAATGTTATCGGCTGCACCTACGCAAAGCAGGTCGTCGATATTCATTATAAGTGCATCTTGCGCTATGCCTTTCCAAACCGAAATATCGCCGGTTTCTTTCCAATACATGTATGCAAGGGAAGATTTTGTGCCTGCGCCATCGGCATGCATTATAAGGCAATAATTCTCATCCTGTGTAAGATGGTCTGGGACGATCTTGCAGAATGCTTTAGGAAATAAGCCTTTGTCTATGTTTTTTATGGCATTGTGTACGTCTTCCTTAGATGCCGAAACACCTCTTTGGCTATAACGTTTACTGGTATCAGAACTCATAAATATGGGTTTGTGTTGCTGGGCGCAAAGATAGTTTTAATGTAGCAATTTACCAATTGATTAATGGTGCAATTGTTTGATGTAATAATGAATATCGTTCCTGATAAATTTTAATACGATTTTTAGTAGTTTTACTTACCGTTTATAAAATCAAATGATGTTGAAAAATTTATTTTCTTTTTGCCTGTTTCTGAGCTTTAGCGCTATGTTTAGCCAAGGTGTCAAACTTTCTAAAACAGAAACCGATAATATATTTACCTCAGAAGTTAAAACACAGCTAGGCATAGAATATCCTGTTTTCAGGGCATACAGTTACACTGATAAAAATGGGAAGTTTTATGTAGCACTATCTGAAAAGTTTGACGGCACAAAAGAGAAAGACACCCTGCACTATAAAATAAAAGCGGTAAATGTAAAACAAGGAACTGCTACGCTTGAAAAGCAATGGGAAGTAAATGATTTTACCACCATAATAAATGGTACAGATGAAATGGAAAAATCCATTTGGTTTTGGACGAAATACTGCTCTTTTGAGGATATTGACAAAGATGGAATAACCGATCCTATCCTGGTTTATGGCACGAACGGCTATAACGGTTATGATGACGGACGTATAAAAATCCTGATCTTTTATAAAGGCGAAAAGATCGCTTTAAGACATCAAAACGGCATTTTGGATAACGAGCGTAATACTCAGGTGGATGCAAAATTTTATGCACTGCCATTAGCTATTCAAAACCGTGTTAAAGCTGAAATGAAAAAAATCATGACTAATGATCACGGTATATTTCCATACGGTTGGGAAAATAACATGAAAAAGCAAAAAACTAAATTTAGCGAGACGTACTAGTTCTCTACAACCAATACTTCAACTCTACGGTTGGCTTCACGCTCTTCTGGAGTTTTTTCCGGTATTGGATATACGGGCTGGCTTACACCAAATCCCTGAAAAGACAAACGGATTTTTTCGATACCATTTTGGTTAAGGAACATCATAACTGCTTTTGCTCTTTGGGTTGAAAGATCTTTACGATCGGCTTTCATACAGCATACATGTCCCTGTAGTTTTATTTTAAGTTTTGGGTGCAGCTTCATCGTTTCAAGTAGTTCGTAAAGCTTTGGTCTTGAATCCGGCATTACAGCAAAGGTATTTTCGTAAAAATTAAGGTTATCAATCTTTAGCTTTTCACCAGCTTTAGCTTCTCCTACTCTTTTCATAAAGGCAACATCCAACACTATTTCTTCAGTTTTTCCATCAGGTCTTTGTACAACCACTTTATCTGGATATACAACAGGTCCTGCAGGTTTTACCTCTGGCTTTTTTGTTTCGGTAAGACCTAATATTTCGTTTTCTTTACTAAGGTCTTTTTCCTGAAGATAGTAAATTACAACCTTACGGTTTTCTGCTTTTACAGGAGATTGCTTGTGTAATTTACCAAAGCTCCTGGTCTTAAAATCTTCTCTTATTTTAACCTTGTTCTCAATTAGTTTAAATACCTGGGAAACCCTACGTTGTGCCAGTGTATCGTTAAGTCCAATACTTCCGTCTTCATCAGTATAACCATTTATGGCAAGGATCTTAGAACCTGGGTTTTCTGCCAGCCATGCCGACAATCTTTCTGATTCAGATTTTTTAAGATCATACCTATTCGTCTCAAAGAACACTGAAAATTGCTCCTGAGCCTGCATTGTTATCGAAAAAAAGAAAGAAAATATAAGAACTGAAAACAGCTTTTTCATAAGAGTAGGTTTCTTTATAAAACGAAAGTAATTATTTATTTATTACAGAAAAGTTAATTTTCAATTATTTCAATTTCAACTCTTCGATTAGCTACTTTTTCGGTTTCATTTTTTTCGGGAAGGGGATGAATTGGCCTGGTACTTCCAAAACTTTTATACGAAAGCCTTATAGCATCTATCCCATTACCTATCAAAAAATTATAAACTACTCTGGCACGGCGTAACGAAACCTCATTTTCTTCCTTTACCTGGCAGCAAATGTGTCCCTGAACTTCTATTTTAAGCTTTTTATTTTTCTGTAAGATAGATAATAAATCATTTAATATAGGTTTTGATTCCGGCAGCATTATATCTGAATTATTATAGAAATTCATATTAGGCACCTTTAGCTTATCGCCTTTTTTTGCTGAATTTACAGCTTTACTAAAATCTGTTTCCGGTACTATGGGCGGTGGTATTGGTGTTTTTATATAGTAAATAACAGCTTTACGGTCTTTGGCTTGATCTGATGAAAATGCCTTTGTTTCACCAAAGCCTTTAACCTCAACATCGGTAGAAATTGCATATTTATTTTCCTTTAATTCTTCAAGCACATACTCTGCACGGCGTTCGGACAGATCTATATTATATAGTGCATTGCCAATGCTATCTGCATACCCTTCTATCTTTATGATTTCGGCATCATGGTTATGTCTGATCCATTGTGATAGGCTTTGTCCTGATGGTGTATTCGCTTCATCTATATCAAAATCAAAATATATAGTAAATTGCTGCTGAGCGTGGGAAATATTAAAGACAAAAATGAAGATACTAAGTAAATAATGCTTCATATGTAAGGTTTTTAGTATAACGAATGAAATGTTAATTTATTACGTCTTAGATGTACTTGAATTCTATTGAGATTCTTCACTTCATTACATTACGTTCAGAATGACATGGACCTTAATAGAGATTTCTCCACTTCGCTGCGCTGCGGTCGAAATGACAAAGTCGTTATTGTAATAAAGATGTTATATGCAACGTCTCTACAGTATTGGACAGTATAAAAAAAGCTGCCTGAAATCACTTTCAGGCAGCTTGGTACAAATAACTTTTATGAATAAATATATTATTTAGTAAATAATAATTCTCTGTATTTAGTAAGTGTCCAGATTTCGTTATCTACAAGAAGTTCAAGCTTATCGCAATGTACTCTTATAGTATCGAAAAACGGTTTTACATTATCGCAGTAAGCATGTGCCATTTCTTCTGCCGATGTAAGCGCATTTGCTGCCTTACGAGCTTCGGTCATTTCTTCTACCTGAGAGTTGATCGCTGCAATGTGGCCCGAAATTTCTTTGATAAGTATGATCTGCTCCTGACCAATTACTTCAAATTCTTTACCGAAAATTTCTTTAAGACCTTTTACATTCTCAATAAGAATATTTTGGTAACGGATAGCTGTTGGGATTACATGGTTTCTTGCGATATCTCCAAGTACTCTTCCTTCTATCTGTATTTTTTTAGTGTACTCTTCCAATTCGATTTCGTAACGAGCCTCTGCCTCAACATGGTTCATTACATTCATCTCCTGGAATAAAGCTAATGTTTGAGCTGATACTTTTGCTTTAAGCGCAGATGGTGTAGTTTTAAAGTTACTTAATCCGCGTTTAGCTGCTTCCTGCTCCCATGCATCACTATAACCATCACCTTCAAAAAGAATTGCTTTCGTTTCTTTGATATACTCTCTTAATACATTAAAGATAGCATCGTCTTTTTTCATGTCTTTAGCTTCAATAAGAGTATCTACCTCTTTTTTGAAATCTTTAAGCTGTTTTGCAACGATAGTATTTACAATAGTCATTGCGTTAGCACAGTTTGCACTTGATCCTACCGCTCTGAACTCAAATTTATTTCCTGTAAAAGCAAATGGTGAAGTTCTGTTTCTGTCTGTATTATCAAGTAATACATCTGGAATTTTACCTACAACATTAAGCTTAAGATCTGTTTTTTCTTCCGGAGAAAGTTTTCCTGAAGATACACCTTCAAGTTCTGCTAATACTTTTGTAAGTTGCTGACCGATAAATACTGAAATGATTGCAGGAGGAGCTTCGTTAGCACCAAGTCTGTGGTCATTTGTAGCAGTAGCTATAGAAGCTCTCATAAGTTCTTCATTTGTATAAACAGCTTTAATAGTGTTTATAAAAAACGTAAGGAACTGTAAGTTGCTCATTGGTGTTTTACCAGGACCTAAAAGGTTAACTCCTGTATCTGTAGCCAACGACCAGTTGTTATGTTTACCTGATCCGTTTACTCCTTTAAATGGTTTTTCATGAAAAAGCACTTTAAAGTCATGACGCTCTGCTACTTTTTGCATAACATCCATTAACAGGGAGTTATGGTCAACTGCAAGGTTTGTTTCTTCGAATATCGGAGCAAGTTCAAACTGGTTTGGAGCTACCTCGTTATGACGGGTCTTAACCGGTATACCTAAAAGCATACACTCGTTTTCAAGATCCCTCATATAGTTAAGAACACGTGTTGGGATAGATCCGAAATAATGGTCTTCTAACTGCTGTCCTTTAGCAGACGTATGTCCTAATAAAGTACGACCAGTTAGCATGATATCAGGTCTTGAGTTGGCCAAAGCCGAATCTACAAGGAAATATTCCTGTTCCCATCCTAAAGTTGCTGTAACTTTTTTTACGTTTTTATCAAAATAACGGCATACATCTGTAGCGGCTTCGTCTATAGCGTGTAATGCTCTTAATAGTGGTGTTTTATAATCTAGCGCTTCACCTGTGTACGATACAAATACTGTAGGGATACATAGTGTAGTTCCATAAATAAATGCTGGCGATGTAGGATCCCAAGCTGTATATCCTCTTGCCTCAAAAGTATTCCTGATACCTCCGTTCGGAAAACTTGAAGCATCCGGCTCTTGCTGTACTAGTTGGCTGCCACCAAATTTTTCAACCGGATCGCTACCATCATATGATGTTTCAAAAAAAGCATCGTGCTTTTCTGCTGTAGTTCCTGTTAATGGCTGAAACCAGTGTGTGTAATGTGTAACTCCTTTTGAAAGAGCCCATTCTTTCATACCTAGTGCGATATAATCTGCAAGCCTGCGGTCGATTTTAGTTCCATGCTGCTCTGCATTTTTTACAGCAGAGTATGCCTCTGATGTTAAAAACTGACGCATCGCTTTGTCATTAAACACATTACTTCCAAAAATGGCAGACTTTCTGTCTAGTTCTTCTACTTTAACCGGCTTTCTGTTGGCCGTTTGTTGTAGGGCGTGAAAACGAAATGTTGACATGAAACTTAATTTTTAATATTAATGATTGATTAAATCTGAGGCAAATGTACAAAAAAATGTTTTAAATTATATTTACCCCCTAATTTTTTAGGGTATGAATTAAAAATTCAAACAAAACACAAACACACCCCCTTAAAATATCAGAAATTACTGGAAATAAAAAACACTCCTTTTATTATCTTAATTATATATTTCTCAAAAGAACACCAAATTGAATACCTAAAAATATTAAAAAGCTAAACCTTTGTTAATTGAGTTAAAAGTTTCATAACCATATTGCCCTTTGTATGAGGATTATATAATTTAGACAAGAATCAAACTTAATACACCATACAGATGAAAAACAAAAAATTAATAGTGGGTGTTGCTGTAGGAGCAGCAATACTTGCAGGAGCAGCAGTAATAGTTGCCAGAAGAAGAGCTAAAAATTGCCATAATCTGGATTTACAGGCAGTAAAAGATAACTTTAGAAGTAAGCTCCATGAGTTACAGCGCAAGGCCGAAAAAGAAGCTAAAAGCTTAGCAGCCGAAGCTAAAGACGGTATAGAAGCAGCTAAAAACAAAGCTAACCAGGTAATAAAAAGCTAACTTAATAACTAACTATACTTTTGAAATATATAGTTGTACTAAAGATATTTTATCTTAAAACATAAAAAAAACCGGTTCTTTATCATATGTGACCGGTTTTTTAAATGCATCCAACCACTCTACTAAGTGACTAAAAAACTACTAAACTTATGATATACCATGAGAACCAGAAAATCTGCCGAAAAAAAAACGCATTCCTATACTACTATAGTAGAAAAACTAGCAACGCAATCTCATAAAAGAGGCCCGGAAATATTGCCTGAGATTTTAGTGATCACAACATTTCCGCCAAGGCATTGTGGTATAGCCACCTATTCACAGGATCTTATTAAAGCACTTAATACACATTATGTAGATTCTTTCTCTATTAAAATAGGGGCACTTGAAAATAAAAATGAAAAACATACTTACAGCGATCCTGCCGTAAAATATATACTCGACACTTCCTGTCCAGAATCTTATTCAAAACTGGCACAAGCCATAAATGAAGATGATAATCTTAAAATTGTACTCCTTCAGCATGAGTTTGGATTGGTTAATGAAAGTGTTGAGCACTTTAACTCCTTTATAGATGCAATACAAAAACCACTTGCTGTGGTTTTTCATACCGTACTTCCCTGCCCTGATGATATGCTTAGAAAAAATGTTCAGCATATTTTGAACAGAGCCGATTCACTTATTGTAATGACCAATAATGCTGCCGATATTTTAAAGCGGGATTATATAGTAAACGCCGATAAAATTTCTGTAATACCACACGGTACCCACTTAGTAGCTCATACCGATAAAAATGAACTTAAACGTAAATATGGATTTGAAGGAAGAAAAGTACTTTCTACCTTCGGACTACTAAGCTCTGGCAAGGGTATAGAAACTACCCTGGAAGCACTACCCGATGTGGTTAACAAATCTCCCGAAACGTTATTCCTTATTATAGGTAAAACACATCCTACTGTTGTTTTGAGGGAAGGCGAGAAATACCGTGAGTTTTTAACCGCTAAAATACAGGAACTTGGTCTTGAAAACAACGTTAGGTTTATTAATAAATATGTGGCTCTTGAAGAACTGTTGGAGTATCTACAATTAACAGACATTTACCTGTTTACCTCCAAGGACCCTAACCAGGCCGTAAGCGGGACCTTTTCTTATGCGCTTAGCTGTGGCTGCCCTATTATCTCTACTCCTATTCCCCATGCTAAGGAAGTTTTAGCCGGAGATACCGGAATAACATTCGATTTTGGTAATTCGAAACAACTGGCCGATGCCATTAATACATTGCTATTTGATGTAAAGCTCAGAAAGACAATGGTTATGAACGGGCTTCATAAAATAATACATACTGCATGGGAAAACTCGGCTGTAGACCATGCTAAGCTATTGGTAGAAACAGCAGATGGAGCCATTAAATTGCAGTACAGAAATCCCGAGATCAATCTTAATCATATTAAAAATATGACTACCGATTTTGGTATGCTGCAATTTTCTAAACTTAACAGACCCGACATTAATTCCGGATATACGCTTGATGACAATGCCCGTGCCTTAATAGCCATGGGACAGCATTATAAAAATTATAAAGATCCATCGGTATTAAAGTACATAAAAATATACCTCAACTTTATTGAATACTGTCAGTGTAAAGACGGCAGCTTTATGAATTATGTTGATTACAGTACTAAATTTACCGATCAGAATAAAAACGAAAACCTGGAAGACAGCTCCGGTCGTGCTATGTGGGCATTGGGTTATATTATATCCTTAAGCCCTATACTACCCGCAGAAATAACAACAAAGGCCGAAGGCTTATTCCAAACATCGTTATCGCTTACCAAAAATATCTATTCAACAAGGGCAATGGCTTTTGTAATTAAAGGTCTGTATTACTATAACCGTAGTATAACCGATACCGATACTCTTATTTACATAAAACTATTTGCCGACAGGCTTATACAAATGTACCGCCATGAGACTGATGAAGAATGGAAATGGTTTGAAAGCTATCTGACTTATGCTAATAGTGTATTGCCAGAAGCTTTATTATTATGTTATACAATTACTGGCAATGAACTATATAAAGAAGTAGCTAAAGAAACTTTTGATTTCCTGCTATCTCAAATTTTTGATGAAACTGCTATAAAAGTAATTTCTAACCGAAGCTGGCAAATTAAAGGTTCAGAGAAGGAGCGCTATGGCGAACAGCCTATCGATGTAGCTTATACTATACTTGCATTGCGAAAATTCCATGATATATTTAAAGAGGAAACCTATCTTAATAAAATGGAAATTGCCTTTAACTGGTTCCTTGGTAATAATCACTTGCATCAGGTTATTTACAACCCTTGTACCGGAGGCTGTTTTGACGGACTGGAAGAACATAATGTAAACCTTAACCAGGGAGCAGAATCTACTTTAAGTTATTTAATGGCCAGGCTTACTATTACCAAATATTTTGGCAATCCAGACATGATTTATTTTCGAAGGAAGATAAGAGCTACTAAAATTGCCGCTCTCCGAACACTGGATTTTTAATTTCAGTATATCCCAAAAATGAAACAGCCCCTGAATTACCAGGGGCTGCTTTTTTATATAGTAAGAGCGTTGAAATATTATTTAAGACTCTGTATCTCTATTTTTTTTCCACCATTCCCTTGCTGAATAGCGCTCATTACAGCATCGTAATTATTCATATCAAGATCCTGAGCAATATAACCCGGTACAAGTACGATTCTGAAAATTTGGTTAAGAGAGAAATCCTGTCTTGCCATAGGGTCAAAACTAGCGTCAAGATAAATTACTACATCATCCTGAGAGAAATCGAAATTATAGTTTAATGTCCCCTGAGGAAGATTGTATGTTGTTGGAATTGGTTCCCAAATATCATTACCAAGGTCGTTTGCTCCAGATAACCTGTATACCATTACTACATCATCAAAATCAATTTTAGGAATAAGAGGAACAGTGATCTGATAATCACCAGCTGCAGTAAAATTTACCGGAGGGTTAGTTTCAAATACTTCAGATATAGTATCGAAATCTACATCGTCGTCACTAGAGCATCCTGTCAGTCCGAAAACGCTCACGATGCTTAAAAGTAAAACTATCTTTTTCATAATTTATAGGTATTAATTAGTTTGATTTATATTGTTTAAATGCTGTAATCCAAAAACTGAACCAAAATTTAAATATCTAAGCAAATTACTGAAAAAAAAAATTAAATACCTTTGTTTTCTATGGAAAACACACTTAAACTATATATGGTTTTATTGGGCTGCAAGCCAAAAGGCAGGCTAACGGAACAGCATGATATTTTTTTTGGAATTAGTACATCAATTCCCGGGTTAATTAAAGATATGTATGCTTTTTGGCCCGATGGTGGACGCCTGCATGTGGATTCGTGGCGTGAAGTTACCCATGTAAACGGATATACTATAAACGTTGTTGAAAAAGATAAGGCAATGGTATCGCAGGATAAATTGTTCTTTATCAATCTGGGTGGTTATCGCCAGGGAGAATTTGAAGAATATCATTATAAAACTTTAGTGGTAGCACAATCGTTAGATGAAGCTACTAAAAAAGCGGAAGCCACTACTTTTTATAAACACTATAATTTTAGAGATGAATCTCATATTGATGACACCTATGCATTAGATATAGATGACATGTATGAGGTTGAAGATATACTATCTCCTTATTTAAAGGAACGTTATAGTATTAATATCTCTAAAACCAATAATGGTACAGAGGACGAACTGAACATTGGTTACCTAAAACTTACTGAATAGTATTTATTAACCCTGAACCGGTTTTCTTAAGGGAATTATAATTTTAACCATTGTACCCCAACCTGCTTCACTATCAATCCTCATTATACCTCCTATGGATTGAAGATTGTTTTCGATACGTTTTTTATCGGCTTCCTTTTTTTCCAATCCCTGCCCGTTATCTTTTATAGAGATCATAAGGCGGGTTCCCGAATATGTGATCCCAAAAAACACTTTTGTTGCCTGAGGGTCTTCTGTAATGGATATAAGACTTTCTTTTATAACAGCCAGTAATTCGCGCTGGCTTTCTTTAGATATTATATTAAGTGAAATACCATCTGATGCCGAAAGTAAAACCTCCACAGATGTATCTTTAAAATAGCCCAAAACATATTCTTTAATACTACCAACATAATTGGTTAGTGTAGTAGTATTAGGCGTTAACAGCCACACCAGGTCGCGAATATTCTCTTCTATTTTTTTAGTTGTTTCCTGCATTGCCTCACTTTTACTTCTGATGGTAGGCATTCCTGTAGTTCTTTCTACGATGGACTCACTCAGGTAATTGATCTCTGTAAGTTTAGAATCTAAATCGTTATGGATATCCTGCACCAGCCTTAAGCGTTCTTCGCCTTCGGCTTCCATAAACATTTTGTCTTCTTTATTTTTTTGCAATTGGTTTCTTCTCCATAAAAAGAATAATACTACAAGTAGTACAAAAATGCAGAACCCGATGATCGCAATTATTTTATATATTTTTCCGGAAGATAGTATTGTAGTACTGGTGTCTTGTTCTACTATTTTTACAGTTTCTTTATCCTGCGCTTCGTATCTGCGCTTTAAACGGGCAATTTCATTTTCATGAGAAGCCGTTACAAAGCTGTCTTTCTTTTGTTCATGGATCTTGTGGTAACGAACAGCTTCGGGATACTGCCTAAGTTTTTCATACGCCAAAGCCATCCCAAGGCTAGAATCTATTATTACCTCATTATACTTTATAGCAATAGCATCTATATATGCCTGCTCATATACGCGTAATGATTCAGGATAATCCTCCATCAGGTTAAGTACTTTACCCAGACTGCTTAGTGTTTTGGCAACCTTATAACGATCATTTGCATTACTAAAATAGCCAAGAGCTTCTTTATAATTTAAAATAGACTGTAGATAGTCACCTTTTTTCTTATAAGCACGCCCCATATTGCTTAAAGTTTGCCCGGCATCCTGATCCATACCACGTGCCCTATAAATAGCCAATGCCTGGCTGTAAGACTCTAATGCCTTATCTATACTATTCAAATCTTCATACGAAAGACCTATGCCAGTAAGACAATCGGCAGTAAGAGGTTCATTGTTTAATTGTTTGGCCTGTTTTATTGCCTCGGTATAATATTGTATTGAAAGATCGTGCTTTTTTTGATCTGCATATAATACGCCAACCTCTTTTGATAATGTAGCATAAGCCAGATTATCATTTATTTCTTTTAGTAATGGTAATGTAAGAAGGTAATGTTTTAAAGCCTCAGAAGGGTTTTCATTTTTTAAGTATGCCTCTCCTAATTTAGCGTAAGTTTTACTTAAGGTAGTTTTATCTGCCGCCTCACGGGCAAGCCCGGCACTCTGTTTTAATAATGCTATTGCATTTTTAAAATGGCTATTGGTAATCTCCTTAACTCCCTCCTGAAAGAGGGCATCTGCTGTTTTTTCCTGCGAAAAAGATAATAAGAACGAAAACAGCAAGAAAAAAAGTAAGTTTTTTTTCATTAAAGTTTGTTTTGGGGGATAACAAAAGTATAAAAAAATAACTACAAAGTAAATAAAACGTTAATTTTTAATTACCGTTTTATATTCAGATCCTTACTCGCTAACAAGTTTGTATTCATAATCGGGATAGCTACTTACCTTAAGAGTATATATTCCTTTAGGCAATTGGGACATATCAACTTTATTTGTCTTATTATTGATTTTCCCTGTTAATACATTATTCCCTTTATTATCTATAAAACTATAGTCTGCTCCAATAAGGTTTGGAGCGGTTTCTATACGTACTTTATTCCGTAAAGGTTCAGGATATACCTGAATTAATCCTCCCATGCTTCGTTGCATATTGTTTAAATCGAAATTTTCGAGGTAGTTTGATAGGTAGGGAGACAAATTGAACCTATGTAGTTTTTGTGGTGTATTTACAAAAGGGCGTTGCGAAAAATACTCATTCATTACAAAAATATTGGTTCCATTTGTAGTTGCCATACCCTCTGTTTGATGAAAAGACATAGACATCGTGATTTTTCTTTTATTTCCCGAAAAGAAATCATCATTAGCAAAATCATACAATAAATAAAAAAAAGGCTGTAATAAACCGCTATATCCGCTAAGCACTATCAGCTTTTTATGCTGCAGATATGTTGCTGCTGTAATAAGCCCATCAACATTATAAGTAGTTTTAAATTTTGCTGTATAAGTACCTGCTGCTTTAGGCAATGTATATATGCTTGTTTTTTTACTAACCCACTGTTTTGTAAACAAATAGATACTATCGTTTGACACTATAAAAGCCTCGCAATCAAAATCGGTAGTATTATTGTTTTTTAGTGGAGTAAAATCGGTTTGGTTAGAGTAACTGAAGTTTATATGCTCAATTTTAGGATTACCCAAAAAGAGTGAATCCTTATTTATTTTTATTATCGTCAGGTTAGTTCGGTTGCCTTTTACGTTATTTCCAAAATCACCTACATAAAAGTACTTCTCATCCTGTGCTATCTCTTCCCAATCCTTATTTGTGCTTCCTTTTATTGGTAATGTCTTTGTAATAGAACCAAGACTATCCAACTCGTATAAATTAATATCACCATTATCATTATGGGTGTATAAATGTTCTTTCCACTTTACAAGCCCGGAAGTTTCCTTAACCTCATCTGGTAAATTAGCCGAAGTTACAGGTGAAATAGTAACAGTGTTATACTTACAAGTGCCATCGTTTACTGTTGCTAAAGGATTATAGTTTTTACTTAACGGATCTGTACAACCAGATACCTGTGCCTGTATTGTATACACAAACAGCAGTATAAAAACTAAGATATTGTTATTGGGTTTCATTGCCCGGCAAGTTAGCATATTAAAGTTATTCGAAATAAAATTGTACTGTTTTGCTTTAACATCACAACAAATCTTTAGCAAAAGTTAAAAGGTTTCGTTACAGAATTTAATGTATCTATCTTTATTTAAACATAAAAATCAAACACCATGAACGGATTTTTTAAAACACTACTTGCAGGCTGGGGCGCTAAAAAAGCTGGCTTTGGCTGTATTGGCACTATAATAGTGTTTATCATTCTTTATTTTATACTGGGAAAAGTGTTTTAGGTAGCTATTAACTAATTTGTTCCTATAGCAGCTCCTGCATCTTGCATTGCCTTATAATAATGTACCGATACAAGCATCAGGAGTTGTTCGAACTCATCATTTCCAAAATCATCTTTACAGGTAATGATATAACCCATATTACTTTTTTTCCAACTAAAATTATAACGGATATGCAGCAATTCATTACCCTTATAATCTACAAGAACATATCCATTTTTAAAAAATCCAATGGGCTGAAAACTAAAAAAACGTTCGGTTTCTTTGGGCTTAGTTATAGTAATACCTCCGTTCCATTTCATCTGCATTTGCAGTATTAAAACACCATCCTTTTTAAGCTCCTGGTGTGTTTGCCAAAAACCTTTAGGCTCCAAACTATAGGAATCGTCCTTACCAATATTTATTGTGGCTTTGGATGAATACCATTTTGGATACTCTAGTCTGCCTATAACAGAGTCGTCATTAAAAATTACTGTATAAGACCTATATCCGTTGGGTATTACATTTATCTCTTTCATAAATAAATATTTTAGCTTGGCTAATTAAGGAATAGAAACTGTAAACTACAAAAAATCTGCTTAAATCATAGCGAGGCTCTAAATACTATTTCAAAATTCTCTTCTGCAAAGTTCGTGATGATTTTTAAAAAATTACTGCAATGGTTTTTGCAGTAATTTTTACTATAGAGAAAGCCTTCCTTAAAAAACATACTAAAAGTGGATCATTCATTTATAAACTTTTGATTTTATGACATTTAACTGGTTTTTATATTCCACTCCAAAAGTGCATTTCAGGAACAAAAAGTGGATTAATTATTACTCCATAAATTCAAGAAAAAGCCACTATAAATTGTTTAGCTGATTTGTTTTTTTGTCGGTGCTTATCGTCCAGAAAAAGCCCACAAAAAAGAAACGATCTGCCGGTTGGGTAATGGCCTGCCTTGCAAATTGTCCATCTGCTCCTGCATTATTAGCATAATTATACCCAAAAACATTATCGCTCCCAGTAACGTTTGACACCGAAAAGTATAGTATTTTTTGAGGACTTAACAGCCATGCCCAGCTTACACTCAGGTTATTATAGCATTTAGTTTGTCCATTCATAAAAGCTGTTTCGTTAGGATTATCGTATGGCCTTCCGCTGTTAAAAGTATGGGTTACCCCTACTTGCGATCTTAAACTGTTTATCCAATACTTACCCACTATAGAGAAATTATGCTTCGCTATATAACTGGGAGTCACACTGTATTCGTAGTTTTTGTAATCTCTTTTGCTATCGATATAGGAGTAGGAAATCCAGTATTCCAGGTTTTTAAAACTCTTGTTGTCCCTCCAAAAAAGGTCAATACCCTTAGCAAAACCAGTACCTCCATTCGTAAACTGAGTATCGTATTCCGGTAATACTGTATTGTACTTTACCAAACGATCATATTGCTTGTAGTATGCTTCTGCCCTAAACATTTTGCCTTCGACATTATACATATAATTAAAAATGTAGTGTGCCGTTTTTTCATGTTCAAAACCTTTATAATATTTTAGATAATCTTGTTTAGGCGTTTGATAAAAGTCCCCATACGCTAGCGAAAACTGGCTCTTGCTGCTTACTTTATAGGCCAGTGCTGCTCTGGGTTCTAAGGTCGATTCGTCCAAAACACTCGCATAAGAGGTTCTAAGTCCTGCCTTAAAAGCAAGTTCTCTGGATAGAAAAATGTCAGTTTCGGCATAGGCAGCAGCTATTGAATTATTGTAACCGCTTTGGTAATTTATCATTGTAGGTTCGATATAATCTTCATTAAAATCGGTAATAAAATAATCGCCACCAAAAGTTAGTTTTATATTATCGTTAAAGCTTTTACGTAGCTTTAATTTAAGATGTGTACTGTGTTCTCCATTGCTTACCTTGTTTTTATTAAGGCCAATATCGTTGTGACTGTAGCCATAGCTTAGTCCGGTATGAATTGTCCATTGTGTTCCGAACATCCCTTTATAGGAGCTGTTTAAATAAAAATTATCGTTTTTCATATCTACTCTAACCGGTTCCGGTTCGTTAATATCCTTCTGGTTAAGATCGAAAGTGGTATGATCGAAAGCGGCATATACTTTAAGCATACCACTATTGAATTTATATCGGTATACCGTTTCTCCCGATAATGACTGATAAGGTTTATTCCAATCTACATTTTGTGGAACTGCCCATTGATAAGGAGTAAGGTTAACATACGACATATTAAAACTAAGCGAACTTTTATCCCATTTTTGGGTATTCCCAAGTCCAAGACCTACAGTCATTAAAGCGATATCGGTCTGATCCTGATCGGGTTCTTCTATAGTATTAAGTAGCAATACACTTGAAAGTGCTTCGCCATATTCTGCCGAGTACCCCCCTGTAGAAAATGTCATTCCACTAAACAAAAATGGAGAAAACCGACCACGGGCAGGCAGGTTATTTGCCGTTGCGCCATAAGGTTGCGCCACACGTATACCATCTACAAACGTTTGTGTCTCGTCCGACTCTCCACCACGGACAAACAATCTGCCGCTCTCTCCTACTGTTTGAGTGCCTGGTAATGTTAGCAGTGCTGCAGTAATATCTCCGGCTGAACCCGCAGTAGTAACTATATCTAAAGGCTTTAAGGCTGTAATCTTACTATTGTCACCCGCCTGAAATGTCCCTGCTGATATTACTACTGCATCGAGTGTATTAGTACCTTGCTTCATTTTAAAAATTTCAGGTTTATATTCTTCAATTACTATATCCTGTTTAATGTCTTCATAAAACAATAGTGAAATTACAAGCACCTGGCTTCCTGTAGCAGTTGTTTCAAAAGAAAACTGTCCTTTTTCATCAGCGGTTGCCCCATCATAAGTTCCATCTATATATACATTCGCAGCAGCCAACGGCTGTCCTTTAGCATTGGTTATTGTACCACTTATATTGGTTTGTGCCTGCAGAAGAAATACCGTAAAAATAAACAGGAGAGTAAAAATTGTTTTCATAACTGGTTGTTTTGTTGCATCAAAATTGCGACAGCCAATTAGTCTTTCATAAAAAATGATTCTCAACTGTAGAATTTTAAGGATGAGTTGTTATATAGAAATTAATCTTTATAATTCTGAATTGATACTGCTTTTTTAAGACTATAAACAAATTTTCTTAACCTCCATAATACTGGGTTACAGGATATTTTAAGCAACTTATAACATGTTTTATTGTTTTATTCGCAATACGATGCTTACTTTTGTACGCAATAAATACACATATCGCAATGTTACCTCATACCCTTAAGGAAAAATATGCCTTTGCCAAGTATCAAAAACTAATTGTTATTTCACTTGTTATAGGATTTTTAGCGGCCTTACTGGCTATTTCCCTTAAAAGAATTACCGAGTATTATGAAGAAATACTTTTTCACCAGACTCAACAAAGCAATATTTACCTTATAGTTTTTCCTTTTTTTGGTTTATCCCTCATTTTTATTTTAAGACAATACCTTTTTAAAAAGAAAGAAAACAAAGGAATTAAAGAAGTATTTGAAAGCACAGATACAGGGAAAAACCTTCCTTCATATAAAATACCTTCCCACTTCATAAATGGCTTGCTAACCGTTAGTTTTGGAGGAAGTACCGGAATAGAAGTTTCTACCGTTGTATCTACAGCCGCAATAGGTTCCCTGGCTCAGGAAAAAGAAAAAATATTTAAAAAATATAAAACCGAATTAATTTGTGCTGGTGTTACTGCTGGTATTACTGCTCTTTTTTGCAGCCCATTAGCCGGATTACTTTTTGCCTACGAAGTTGTCTCGAAAAAAGTAAACAAAGTATTTTTAGTAACCAATATACTGGCCGCGGCCATAGCGTTTGGATTTATTCTTGTACTTAAAGAAAAACCCTTATTTGCCATAAGCATAACCCAATGGCATTTGCATGCTATTCCTTATTTTGTATTGCTTGGTGTATTGTGCGGTTTAAACTCTATATACCTTACCCGATGCGTATTTTTCTTTAAAGCACAGTTCTCTAAATTTTCAAATCATTATTATAAAATTCTTTTAGGAGCAGCTATAATAAGCCTAATCCTATTTGTATTTCCTCAGCTATATGGTGATGGCTACCATGCTATGAAACAAAGTATTTTAACTGCCAATACCTTATCGCTTACACTACCTCATGTAATTGGATTAGTAGGTATTTTACTTTTAAAGCCTATTATTACGTCTATTACCCTTTCATCCGGAGGCGATGGTGGTGTTTTTGCTCCAAGCCTGTTTATAGGTGCTTTTCTTGGCTTGTTCCTTGCTGCAATACTTAACACATATTTTAATGCTGGCGTTATACCTATCAACTTTATGGTAATAGGTATGGCTGCAACCCTAAGTGCAAGTATACATGCTCCTTTTACCGCTTTGTTTTTAGTATGCGGACTTATTAATGACTATACTCTTTTTATACCTATTCTTGTAATATCCTTAATTGCTAAATACACAGCAAAAGCCATATACCCATATACTGTTTACACGTTGTCACCCGTAAAAAAATGATATGCCAATAAAAAAGATAAAACACAATTATCGCAAAGCGCGTTATGTTTTTTATAAAGAAACTCTTGTAGATTATAAAGAGCATTTTTGGGCGTTTCTTGGTTCTTTTATTGGTCTTGGCACCATTGCATTTTTACAATACAAGGCATTTCCGGAACAGGATCTAGTGTTTCTTATTGGGTCGTTTGGAGCTTCCTGTGTTTTGGTATATGGTGTTATACAGAGTCCGTTGGCACAACCCCGAAATCTTATTGGAGGTCACGTAGTATCAGCTATTATTGGTGTTACAGTACAAAAATTAGTACCCGATATACTATGGCTTTCGGCACCATTGGCCGTTTCGTTTTCTATCGTTTTTATGCAAATTACCAAAACCCTGCACCCTCCCGGAGGAGCAACGGCGCTTATTGCTGTAACCGGATCACCGGAAATCAAAGCTTTAGGTTATAGCTATGTTGTTAGCCCTGTTTTAAGTGGAGCGGTAATATTGCTTATTGTTGCCTTGTTTTTTAATAACTTAACAGATAAAAGGCAATATCCATCACACCAGGCACTCACAAAATTCAGAAAGTTTAAACGGGAATTTAAAAGGTCAATAAAACCATAAAAGGTTTTTCTACAACTACCATAGTCAGTATATTTATAGTATCTAAAAATATACTATCATGAATATTCCTTCTAATTATCTTCCGGTAATGCCTTACCTTATTTTAGATAAGTCTGCCGAATTTCTTCAATATGCTAAAAAAGTTTTTGGTGCCAGAGAACAAATGATCGTACCTGATGACAACGATCCTGCAAGACAGATTATGCACGGTGAGATAAAAATTCACGATGCCGTTATCATGTTTGCCCAAAGCACTGATACCTGGAAACAAAAACCCGCAGGGATGTTCTTGTTTGTTGAAGATGTAGATCATATTTATAATGCCGGAATTGAACAGGGAGGCACATCATTACAAAAACCGGAACGAAAAGAATACGGCTATGCTGCAGGATTTGAAGATCCATTTGGAAATCAATGGTGGATAACCGAAGCTGAATATTTATAAGAATGCTAAAAACAAACAAGATACATCATGTAGCTATAATCTGTTCTGATTATAAGGTTTCTAAACACTTTTATACTCAAATAATGGGATTCACTATTCTTGCAGAATACTACCGTAAAGAACGTGATTCATATAAGTTGGATTTGGCAGTAAATGATAGTTATGCCATAGAATTATTTTCCTTCCCCTCTCCCCCAGCCCGGGTTTCACACCCGGAAGCAGCAGGGTTGCGACATATTGCTTTTGAAGTAAATGATATGAGTGCTACATTAGAATGGCTAAATCAAAACGACATTACAGCCGAATCTATACGTATTGACGAGTTTACAGGCAAACGTTTTACTTTTATAAGTGATCCTGATGGGCTACCTATAGAGTTTTATGAAAAATAACGTTTATAAATTTTGATTATAAACTACCTGAAAACTGTCCATATCCAAAAAATATAAAATTCCAAAATCCAAAATAAGAATTTATCAATTACCTTTGCCCTTTACAAAATATTTGAACCATGGTTTATAAATTCAGAGTTATACTAGACGCCGAAGAGGACATTTTTAGGGATATTGCAATCCTTAATACAGATACGTTAGAAGACCTGCACAACGCTATAGTAAATGCTTTTGGCTTTGACGGACTTGAAATTGCATCATTTTATATGAGTGATGACGAATGGTCACAGGGAGAAGAAATTCCGTTGTTTGATACTGGTGATGTAGCTGGTGAGCAAAAAACAATGGCAGATTATATTCTTTCGGATAATCTTGACGAAATAGACAATAAGATCATCTATGTGTATGATTTTTTAAACATGTGGACATTCTTTGTAGAACTTGCAGCTATAGAAGAAGCACAGATTGGAGCAACTTACCCTGACTTATTATTTACTCATGGTGAAATGCCTGCTAATGCTCCAGATATGGCTTTTGGATCTGAAGGAAATGATGACGATCCATATGGTGAGTTCGACGATGATTATGATGAAGAGGACATGGATATGTTTGATGACGATAATAACATCGAAGATTTTGGCATAGATGACCATAATTGGAATTAATCTGAGCTGCTAAGACAGTAAGGTTTATCTCCAAGCCATTACAAAAAATATTACTAAAACTTCTATAATAGCATTTAGCTACCACCTAAAAAATGATCAACCTATTCAACACGCACATTGAGAGCCTTTCTGTACACAGAGTTGGAAACAAAAGCCGTAACGAAGCTATTTTTTTATCAGAACAACCTTATGCTCCTAATGATGAGATTGCTCCTCTATTAAAAGAATACTTTTTTAAGCCTTTTAGGGATAAAGAAGAAAATTATTTTCAGTTTGCACATGATGTGCATTTGGATTACCACGACATGTACAATTATGCTACAGAGGTGTTTACGAATCCGGAATCGATTCATGAGGTTTCTAAAAAAATAACAAAGCATTTATTTGAGCAGTCTAACCATCCTCACATTAAAAACGGAGAGGTGTATGTTGCTTACTTAACCCACCTTACCATCGATAATAATCCTGTAGACGCTATAGGTATCTTTAAAAGTGAGATAAAAACAGATTTCCTTCAGTTTGAAGAAAAAGGTAGTAATATCGAAGTATTGCTTCAACAGGGTATTAACCTGAATAAACTGGATAAAGGATGTATCATCTTTAACTATAAAAAAGAAGATGGTTACAAAATCCTTACAATAGACAGTAACCGTTATGATGCACGCTACTGGTTAGAGCATTTCTTATCTGTAGATGCTTTCCAGGATGAAAATTTCATAACAAAGAAATACCTTAAATTCTGCCAGGATTTTGCTAAGGATGTAGTACTTCCGGCTGAAGATAAAAAAGAAGAGGTGATGTTCATGAACCGTGCAGTAAACCACTTCGCGAAAAATGACGATTTCGAAGAATCTAAATTCCTTAATGAGGTTTTAGATAACCCTGATCTTATCCCTGAATTTAAGAATTACAAAACAGAAAAAGCACCTAAGTATAGTATTGAAGACGTTACATCTTTCCCTATTGCCAACGCAGCCGTTACAGATGCCAGGAAAAAAATGAAAAACGTAATTAACCTTGATACTAACATACAAATTAAGATGGATTTTATAAATCCGGAAAGTGCGGAGAAATTTGTAGAAAAAGGCTGGGATGAAGAAAAACAGATGTATTATTATCTTGTTTACTTTAACAAAGAACAAAAAAGCTAAAAATTTAGTCAAAAACAGTACAGAGGCCTTATTGGCCTCTTTTTTGTTGTTAAAACATTAATAAAAAATTGCCTTCAGGTTAATTTTAGGTTTTTCTTAAATTTATATTGCCTAATTTTCATCTATAATTTACCCCAACGAGAAAATGACCTTAAAAATAAAACTGCTTATTCTATTGGCATTCTTTGCTATACTACCGGCAGCGGGTCAGGTTACTCCTGTACAAAAAGATACCGTAAAGGAAAAAAGAGAGAAAGTATATAAAAAGCTGGAAGATTATTCTAAAAAAAGAAAGTTTACCAAGTTTATGCACAAGCTTATTTTCAGGCCTGTACCTTCACAAAGACCATCTAAGTCCAGAAGAAATATACAGGAACGAGCTCCCGAAATGACTACTTCGTATGAAAAATTTGAGGGAAAAATTGTGCGTAAGATCAATATTGTAACACTGGATCCTTTTGCGTATTCAATAAATGATACTACCCGAAAACCAAAAACATGGATTGAGAAATTTGGAAATAAAGTACATTTAAAAACAAAAAAACTTACAATAAGAAACCTATTACTCTTTAATCGTAATGAGCCCTTGGATTCATTGTTGGTTAAAGAATCGGAACGTTTGATAAGAAGTCAGCGTTATGTAAGACGAGTTCTTATTAAGCCTGTAGCTGTAGCTACAAGTAATGATTCAGTAGATTTGGACATTAGAGTACTCGACTCCTGGAGTCTTATTCCTAATGGTTCGGCATCAGGATCCGGAACATCTTTTGAACTTACAGAAAGAAACTTTATGGGATTAGGACATGAATTTCGTAATGATTTCGAGAAACGTTTTAGTACAGGAGAAACTTCATATCTGGCGCGTTATACCGTACCAAATATTATGAATACTTATATTAATGCTACCGTAAATTATGAGATTTGGCAAAGCGATAATTCCCTGAAAAGTTTTGGGCTTGAACGTGAATTTTTCTCGGCCTATACCAAATGGGCAGGAGGTGCTTATTTTGAATCGAGGTTTATGCAGGACTCATTACCCGATAAAAATAATAAGTGGGCGATGCAAAATTTCAAGTCTGATGCGCAGGATATATGGGCAGGTTATTCTTTTAGAATATTTGGAGGTGAAACAGAAGAAGATCGAACGACAAGGCTGGTAACTACTGCCCGCTACTTTTCGCAACACTACAAAGAAACACCAACGCCAGTTTATGATTCTATAAACTTTTTCTCTAGTCAAAAATCATATCTGTTTAGTGTCGGTTTAACCTCAAGAAAGTTCGTTCAGGATAAATTTCTCTTTAATTATGATATTGTTGAAGATATACCAATAGGTAAAGTATACTCTCTTACTAGTGGTGTACAGCATAAAAATGACGAACACCGGATTTATTTAGGTGGACGCTACGCTTTTGGTAACCTTTTTACCTGGGGCTTTTTAAGCGTTAATGCAGAGGTAGGTACTTTTTATTACAAGCAACGTACAGATCAAACAACACTGCGTATTGATGCCCTTTATTTTACTAATATTAAAACCTGGGGACAATGGCGCTTTAGGCATTTTATAAAACCTGAACTTGTTTTTGGAGATAACAGGCTACCAATTATAAAGGACCTGCTCGATTTAAATGGTGAGGGAGGCATAGACGGTTTTGAAACCAAGAACTTATTTGGAACAAAAAAACTACTGTTAACCCTGCAAACGCAATCGTATTCACCATGGAATGTTTTGGGTTTCAGGCTTAATCCTTTTGCCAGCTTTACTATGGGCGTGATTGGCGATGAAGCAACAAAATTGTATGAAAGCAAAGTGTACACAAAAATAGGCTTGGGATTACTAATCTATAATGACTACCTGATTTTTAACAGCTTTCAGCTCTCTCTTTCTTATTATCCTAATATACCGGATAACGGCTACAATATTTTTAAAACCAACACACTTAAAAACGACGACATACAACTACCCGATTTCCAGGTGGGTAAACCTACAATTGTACCTTATCACTAATTGCTTTATTAATCTTTTATTTCTTTTTTGTATTCCACAGTAACAAAAGTTAATTGTTCTCGTCAAACTAAGACAACCAATAACTCAATTATTTTGGAAACCATCTTAACCATCAATAACCTCGATAAGAGGTTTGGTAAAATACACGCTGTAAAAAATGCTTCTTTTGAAATAAAAAAGGGTAATGTTTACGGAATCTTAGGTCCTAATGGTAGTGGAAAATCAACCACACTCGGAATTATATTAAATGTAGTTAATAAAACATCTGGTAATTACAGTTGGTTTGGAGGCAAAATGGAAACACATGAAGCCCTGAAAAAAGTAGGTGCTATTATCGAGCGTCCTAATTTTTATCCTTACATGACCGCTTATGAAAACTTAAGGCTGGTTTGCAAGATTAAAGGAACTCCATTTGAAAAAATAGACGAAAAACTGGAACTTGTGGGTCTTATTGACAGGAAAGACAGCAAATTCAGAACCTTTTCATTAGGTATGAAACAGCGTTTAGCTATTGCTTCTGCCCTGCTTAATGATCCCGAAATACTTATTCTTGACGAACCAACAAATGGCCTTGATCCTCAGGGTATCCGCCAAATAAGGGATATTATAAGGCATATTGCTTCTTTAGGAACAACCATATTATTGGCCTCTCACCTACTGGATGAAGTAGAAAAAGTATGCAGCCATGTAGTCGTTTTAAGAAAAGGAGAAATACTATATACCGGTAGTGTAATTGGTATGATATCTAATGAAGGCTTTTTTGAACTACAGGCCGATGATATGGACAATTTAAGAAGTCTGCTTACCGGACATTCGGCAGTGGAGAAAATTGAAGATATGGAAGGAAAACTATTTGTTTATTTAAACCAGCCACTTGAAGCAGGTGACCTTAACAAATTTCTTTTTTCGTATAATGTGTGCCTTAACCATTTAGTAAAAAGAAAAAACAGCCTTGAAGAACAATTCCTGCAGTTAACCTCTAACCAACCCTCAAACTAACACCACGCCATGAAACGATTATTAGGAATAGAACTCCAAAAATTATGGGGAAACAGAGCCAGCAGAATTTTAATTCTTACTTATTTTATTTTACTGTCCCTTATCGCATTGCTCACCGCCTTTAAGGTAAATTTATTGGGTATGGAATTTACCCTTGCCGATCAGGGAATTTTTAACTTCCCATATATCTGGCATTTTAATACGTATATAGCCGCCACATTTAAGTTTTTCCTGGCTGTTGTTATTGTATCTATGATGGCTAATGAATATACCTATGGTACACTAAAACAAAACCTTATTGATGGCCTTAGCAAGCAGGAATTTATAAAATCCAAAGTCCTTACAGTTATTGTTTTTTCTGCTGCCACCACCATTTTTGTTTTCATAATGACTCTTATATTGGGTTATTTCTTTTCTTCTTATACGGAGCCATCCATTGTTTTTTCGGATCTTGAGTATATAGCTGCATTATTTTTAAAACTAGCTGCTTTTTTCTCTTTCTGCTTATTTGCAGGAATATTGATTAAGCGTTCGGCTTTCGCCATTGGTTTTATTGTAGTCTGGTATCTGATAGAAAAAATATGCCAGGGATTATATGGATATGTATTTAAGGAATTTAATAGTACAAAAACCATAATACAATTTTTACCACTGGAGTCCATGAGTAATCTGATCAAAGAGCCTTTTACAAGATTTTCTGCCTATAAAGCATTAGAAAATCAAGTTTCAGGAACTGTAGCAGAACAGTTTTACGGTATACACTGGTATGAAATCGTAACCGTATTATTCTGGACCATATTTTTTATATTCATGTCTTATCAAATCCTTAAAAAGAGAGATTTATAGTAGAAAACATAATATATCAATCAATTAGGAGGGGTTCTTTATTTAAAAGGACCCTCTTTTTTTATGTTCTTTAAAACGAGATAAGTGTAAATTTATATATTTACAAAAAATTGCTACCTCACTTACTATGAAATTTAAAATTACCTTACTAGTGCTACTATTTTTTAGCACGCATGCTCTCTTTGCACAAAATGACTGCCAGGATGCTATTACCGTATGTGGCAATATGGGTTACGAAGGCCTTTCTGCCTCCGGTATTGGCATACAAGAACTTAATAACAGTAATACCTGCGAAGGATTTGAAACAAATAGCCTTTGGCTTAAATTATCTATTAACACCGGTGGAACTTTAGGTTTTGTACTTACACCAGGCGATCCGGATATAAACATTGATTTTGACTTTTTTATTTTTGGCCCTAATGCTACCTGTGGCAATATTGGCCAAGCCATACGATGCTCTACAACAAACCCAGCAGCAGCTGGAGCATTTGATAACTTAACCGGATTAAATGATGAAGAAACGGATACTTTTGAAGGTCCGGGACCTAGTGGCAGCAGCTTTGTAAGTTCACTAACCGTACAGGCTAATGATGTTTATTTTTTAGTGATAGACAGGCCTATTGGTGCCAGTGATTTTTCTATACAATGGACAGGAACAGCTACTTTTAATGAGGCGCCAACATTTAATAACCCTCAGGCAAGCACCCTTGATATTTTACAATGTGATAACGACTTGGTAGACGATCAGGTTTCAATATTCGATCTTACAGCTAATAACAATATGCTTATAAGCAATCAATCGAATATTGTTCTTACCTATCATGAGAACATAAATGATGCAATTACCAACGAAAGTGCTATTCCCAACCCATCGACATATCAAAATACCAGTAATCCTCAAACAATTTATATGAGGATGACTAATGATGGAACTGAGTGTTTTACTACTGAAGAATTTAAAATAGAAGTAACAAATCCTGTACTTGCAGGTAAGCCGGTTAACATTGCTTTGTGCGACAGTAAAGAAACTGGCATTCAAAAATTTAACCTGGCTATAAATGATGATTTAATAAAAGATGGTAATACGAACACATCTGTAACTTATTATCTCACCAAAGAAAACGCACAAAGCAAAACCAATCCTTTGCCATTATTATACGAAAACACAAGTCCATCCCAGACTATTTGGGTAAGGTTAGAAAGTACTAGTGGCTGCCAGGGACATAACATAACATCGTTTACAATTACAGTTACGCCATTACCGGAAATAGTATATACACTTAACATAAAAGATTTTACAAACAATACAAATTCCATTAGTATTGTAATGCCGGATGCTCAGGATTATGAATTTTCTATTGATGGTAAAAGCTATAGTGACACTGCTATATTTAAAAATTTACTACCTGGTCCCTATACAATTTTCATAAAAGCCAAAAGTGGCTGTAAAACTGTGAGCGAGGATGTAATAATCTTAAACTATCCAAAATTCTTCACTCCAAATGGAGATGGCCATAACGAAACCTGGAGAATTCCTTACCTTAGTTTGCAACCTCAGGCACAGGTAACCATCTTTGACAGGTATGGTAAAATAATTACCGGATTTAAAGGAGGCAGCCCTGGATGGGATGGAACACTTAATAACAAAAAACTCCCATCTACAGATTATTGGTTTGTACTTCAATTAGATACTGGCAGAATAATTAAAGGGCATTTTGCTATGGTACGATAATTTTTTCTAAATTTATGGAAAAATTAACTTTGCTATGCTGTGAAAATTACATGCGTATTTATACTGTTATTTTTATTTCAACTTAACGTTAACGCTCAGAATGACTGTCCTGATGCGATTATAGTATGTGGTGATGCCAATTATTTTAACCTGGAAGCCGAAGGCGAGGGTGAAATGCCTGAGATCAACCCAAACAACGCATGTGCCAGTGGTGAAAACAATACCATATGGCTAAAAATACAAATTAATCAGGGCGGAACTCTTGGTTTTATTCTTACACCCGAGGAAGACGATCTGGTAATCGACTTCGATTTTTGGTTGTTTGGTCCTATAGAAGAATGTGGTACTATTGGCACAGCTATACGTTGTTCTACTACAAACCCCTTACAGGCAGGGCTGGATTACATAACAACAGGGATGAATGAAACAGAAGAGGATATATCTGAAGGACCTGGTCCCGATGGAAATGCTTTTGTAAATTGGATAACCGTAGAAAATAATGAGTTTTACTACCTTGTTATAGACAGGCCGCATGGTTTTGGTAATTTTTCTATGGAATGGACAGGAACAGCGACTTTTCATGCCGTACCTGTTTTTTTAAACCCAGACAATATCCCTTTAGACATAACACAATGTGATAAAGATGGTGTAAATGATAATTCTACTACATTTGATCTTACCGTTTATGAAGAAATGTTTATTGGTACTCAAAATCCGGTAGCAGTTACCTATCATAAAAATTTGAATGATGTAACAACAGGTCAGAATCCAATTCTTGTTCCGGAAGCATATAGTAATACATCCAATCCACAGACAATGTTTTTACGGATGACCAATACCGTAACCGGATGTTACTCTACACAAACTTTTACTATTGCAACAACACCTCCTATACGTGCCGGACAACCATTAAATATGGAATTGTGCGATATTAATAAAAATGGCGTACGCACGTTCGACCTCTCTGCAAATGATGATCTTGTAATAAATGGAAATACAGATACTTTTGTTACCTATCATACTTCATTACAAAATGCTAAAAATGGTGTTGCACCCGTAGGCCCTCTTTTCGAAAATCAGACTCCCACACAAACCATATGGGCACGTTTACAAGATCCTGAAGGTTGCTTTAGCTATGATTTTTATTCTTTTACCATTACCGTTACACCGCTTCCTGAATTCAGAAACCCTAACAATATCGCAATCGATCTTGCGCAATGTGATGATGATGGTGTAAACGATAAAAAGTCAGAATTTAATCTAACCATTCATCAAACAATGTTTACTGGCGGGTTTGATAATTTAGTAATAACATACTATGAAAATGAAGATGATGCCATTGGTGGAACTGATGCCATAGATACTCCTGAAGCGTATACTAATATCAGTAATCCTCAAACTATTTACATGAGGCTTGTGGATACAGATACAGGTTGTGTAAATACATCGTCTTTTACCATTACCGTTTTAAATATAAGTGCCGGCGAACCACAAGACTTATTTTTGTGTGACACCGATGAAAACGGTATACAGGAATTTAACCTTGCTCTTAATGATGAAAATGTTAGAAATGGTGAGATAGATAGTGAAGTAAGTTACTATACATCTGAAGATAATGCCATAAACGAAACAAGCCCTATAGGTCCATTATATCAAAATTTAATTCCATATGAGCAGCAAACCATATGGGTTCGTCTAGAAAAAAACAATACAGGTTGCTTAGGTGAAGACATTAAGTCGTTTACTCTAAATATCATACCCTTACCGGTTTTTCTCAATCCGAATAACATATCTTTCGATTTAAGTAAATGTGATGATGATGGTGTTGAAGATGAATCAACAAATTTTGACCTGACTGTCCATAAAGCAACAATGATAGGCAATAGGAGTAATATGAAAATCACATATTATGATAATGAAATTGATGCGAGAAATGGTGATGATTTCCTATTAACTCCAGATGTTTACCCCAATACATCTAACCCACAAACTATCTATATAAGGCTTGTGGATACCGTTTCCGGCTGTGTCCAGATTGGTTCTTTTGATCTTCATATTGTTCCTCCTCCAGATGTTAATGAGCAGGAGCCGCTACAGGTATGTGATTTTAATAACGATGGGTTTGCTGAGTTTAACCTGGATGGCGTTATAGAGCAAATTACCAATGAAATGGGAAATGTTACAGTAACGATACACGAAACACCGGAAGATGCTTTATTTGGTGTTCATATTATTACTAATACAGATCAATACCCTACCATACATCCACATACTCAAATAGTATACATCAGGGTAGAATCAAATCTTAGCCATTGTTTTGACACCACTCCCCTACTGCTTATTGTAAATCCGGTACCCGAAGCAACTACACCTGGTGAACCTTATGCACTATGTGATAATGGCAGCGATGATAATGATGGTATTGCAACTTTTGACCTGAGTACTACAATAGCCGAAATACTAGGTAATATCGATCCACTATTGTTTGGAGTTACTTTTCACGAAAGCAAGGATGACGCAATAGCTGGCACTCCACAAATTCTTAATCCTCTAAGTTATAGTAGTACAAATACAACTATATATGTAAGGGTTACTAATAATGCTACAGACTGTTATGATATAGTAGAGCTTGAATTGATTGTTAATCCACTTCCGGTAGCGATACAACCTACAGAACCGGTTATAGAATTATGCGATGTAACCGCCCCTGCAAATGATGAAAAAGAAATATTTGACCTTACAACAGCTATCCCTGCAATTATACAAGACCAACAGGGGCTTATTGTTGCCTTCCATCATAATTATGATGATGCCCTTGCAAATACCAATCAAATAGCAACCCCTGAAGCCTATCAGAATATAAGAAAAGGAGTTGAAACACTTTTTGTTAGAGTGACCGACGATATAACAGGCTGTTACAGGATCGTACTTGCAGATATTAAGGTAAACCCTATACCAATTATCCTTGAACCAACCCCGGAAGATTTAACGGTATGTGACACCAATGGTGAAGGGATTGGCGAGTTTGACCTTGAATCACTCGTCGAAGCAATGAAAAATGGCGAACCTAATCTTGTCATAACTTTTCACCTCACAATAGAGGATGCTTCAAATGATCTTCACGCTATTCCAAACCCTGATAATTTCAAAAATAATATTAGTGCAACACAAAATATTTATGTTAGGGTAGAAAACACATTAACCGGATGCTATAATACGTATCAGATTACATTAATTGTACAACCGGCACCACAAGCACCAAACCTCACAGATATCATACAATGTGACCACGATGAAAATGGACAGGATGGCAAATCAAAATTTGACTTAACAGTTCAGAACCAGGTTATTTATGATGCACTGGGACTAACTGAAACAGATCTTACAATCCATTATTTTGAAGAAGAAGCTCAGGCTCATGCAGGAACTCCAAGAATTACTAATCCTGCTACCTATAGAGGTACTAATGGTCAGCGTATTTGGGTAAGGGTAGCAGACAAAACAAACAAATGTTATAGCTTAACAAGCTTTGTCCTGATCCTTCATCAACCATTGTTTTTAATCACTCCAAGTATACTTGCTGTTTGCAATGAAGCTTTGCCGAATGATGCATTGGCCGTTTTTGACCTGACTACTAAAAATAATGAGATTTTAGGGCCACTAGGTATTGGACAGGATTTTACTATAGCCTATTACGAAATCGACCCAAGAACGAATCCAACTGCTCTGCCTATAGCAGACCCGACAGCATATATGATTCCTACTAAAGGCGCAAAAACATTATTTGTTGTAGTAACCAGTGAAGAAGGGTGTAAAAGCTATACAACCCTAACCCTAAAAGTATTGCCATTACCAATACCCGATACCACTCCAAATGATTTAGTAGTATGTGATGACAAAAATTCACCAGACGGAATCGAGGAGTTTGACCTTACCGAAGCTGAGGACGATATCAGGAACAATGATAATACAGCGAAAATTACTTATCACAAAAGTCCTGAAGATGCTGAAGCAGGAATAAATGCCATAGCAGATCCAACAGTCTATCCAAGTGCAACAGGAAGTGTGTGGGTACGTATGGAGGCTAACACTAACAATCCTGCAGATCCAAAATGCTATCAGGTAGTAGAGCTTAAACTTGTAGTTAACCCACTTCCTGCAATTGGGGATGCCAACGGTAATATACCACCATATGCTATATGTGCTCAAAACAGCACAGGTATCGCAATTTTTGACCTAAACAGCCATATTGAAAAGATACTGGGTAATAATGCTGCAGATGATTACGATATTGAGTTTTACTTTGATCAGGCGGCTTTGGATGCAGGAACTGCTTTGCCAAGGCTATATCAAAATGTTGTAGCAAACAGCCAAACCATTTTGGTGGTTGTAACTAATAAAGAAACAGGTTGTACAATTATCAAACCACTACAGTTATTAGCAGAAGAAAGTGCAATAGCGAATCCGATACTAATAACCGAAACACCTTTGTTCCGTTGTGATGATGATGATACAAATGATGGCTTCCATGAGTTTGATCTTACCGAAGTAGCAGCAGAAGTATTGGGAACACAATCACCAGATCAATATAAAATAACCTATCACCTGAGCAAAGAAGAAGCCAGCTCTGATACGCCACAAGGCGATAACCCTATCACAGATCCTACTGTATTTGTAAATACAATACAAGGAGGACAAACAATTTGGGTTAGGATTACTAATATATCTACAGTGAGTAAATGCCATGATGTAACCAGCTTTGATATTGTTGTGGAACAATTGCCGGAGCCGGTAATACAAGGCGGTACTATATGTGTTGATAAGCTTACAGATGATCTTTTAAGCCCTTTTGTAATTGATACAGGACTTGACGATACTTATGAATTTGTATGGTATAAGGACGGGGAAATAATAAACGGGGAAACAGGATCAACCCTTCCTGTTACTTCGCCAGGGGAATATACCGTGACCGTAATTAGTGCAGCAGGCTGTGAGTCTGCGGCTATAGCTCCCGTAACTATAATTCAGAGTGGACCAGCATCAAAAATAGGTGTTGGTTATTATATAAGTAATGCTTTTAGTGATAACCAAACTATTACGGTAGATGTAAATGGTTATGGAGAATACGAATACCGACTCGACGAAGGTCCATGGCAGGAATCACCTGTATTTACAAATGTATCACCGGGTCAGCATACAATAACTGTGAGGGATATAAAAACAGATAATCCTTGCGAAGACCTTATTATTATAGGAGCGAGTATTATAGATTATCCGAATTTCTTTACCCCTAACAATGATGGTTTCCGTGATACCTGGAACATTATTGGGCTTGATCAGGCAGATGCCAAGATCTATATTTTCGATCGTTATGGTAAATTGCTAAAACAACTAAGTGCATTAGGCGAAGGTTGGGATGGAACATTTATTGGCGCAAATATGCCGGCAAGTGATTATTGGTTTACAGTAACTTACCGTGAAGTTGTGGGTACTGTAGAAGTAACCAAAGAATTTAAGGCGCATTTTTCTTTATTGAGATAAAAAGCTTAATTTTGAGCTATTGCACCCTATGAAAAAAATTGCCCTGCTCCTTTTATTACTTTCCACTATTAATGCGCTTGCCCAAAAAGAAGCCGATAACTGGGTTTTTGGTATTTCTGCAGGTATTCATTTTGAGGATAATGGGAACGTAAGTATACTATCCGGTACCGCTATACAAACCAACGAAGGATGCAGCTCAATATCCGATATTAATGGTAATCTCCTTTTTTACACTGACGGCAGGAATGTTTGGGACAGGAACAATGTACTAATGCCCAATGGCAATTACGAACTAGGTACAGGCTTATTAGGCGATCCGTCAGGAACACAATCGGCAATAATAGTACCGAAGAAAAATGACCCTAATATTTACTATATTTTCACTGTAGATGAACCCCATCAGGAAAATGCAGCAGTATATCCAAATCAATTTACAGGTTCGTATGAAGGAGGAGGCAGTGTACCTCTTGAAGATGATGGTTTTAACAACGGACTAAACTATTCAATAGTAGATATATCAATTATTGGCTCTAATGGCAGCATTGGAGACATTACTACTCGTAACGTTCATTTGGTTACTTATGACCCAAATAATACCGAAGAAATCAAATATAAATGTTCCGAAAAAGTTACCTCTGTCAGAAAAAGCGATGGCACTGGCTATTGGGTAATTACTCATTTCGTAGACAAATTTTATTCTTTCGAAATTACCGGAACCGGTATAAACACAACGCCAATTACAACACAATTAGCACCTATTGTACCTACATCCGGCTATCGTAGAAATGCCATTGGCTGTATAAAGGCATCGCCAAATGGCAAGAAAATAGCTATAGGTCACGTACAGATATCTACCATTACAGGTTCTACAGAACAGAATGGTGCGGTTTATCTTTACGATTTTAACGATCTGAACGGTACACTTGTCAATCCTATAGCAGTAAGCACGAACACTATGCCGTATGGAGTAGAATTCTCCCCAAAATCAAAAAAATTATATGTTTCTTATGACAATAGCGTTACCGGTTTTGGAGGTATACATCAATACGATCTGTTAAGTAAGGATATACCGGGTTCAGATATATTTATAGGCAGTACCATTCAATCCGGGACTTTACAGCTTGGCCCTAACGGGAAAATATACAGAGCTGTAGTAAATACAAACACTCTTGATGTTATTGATTCCCCAGAAGAAATTGGTACTTTATGCAATTACATTCCTGGTGGGGTTAACCTTGGAGCTGGTGTGTGTTTTTTTGGTCTTCCGCCATTTATCACTTCCTACTTTTGGGCAAACATTATTGTAACCAAAAAATGTTTTGGACAATCTACCGAGTTTAAATTAAATGAAGATGCAGATGCTTTTGATAGTATTTCCTGGGATTTTGGAGACGGAAGCCCTGCATCTACACAAGTAAATCCAACACACGTATATAACAATTCAGGTACTTATACTGTTACAGCAACAATAACAAGACAGGGCCAGATATCAGTATTAAGTACTGATTTTAGTATTACTGCCACACCCATAGCAAATACACCGAATGTTCTTACAGAGTGTGACCCGGATAATAATAGCAGTACCACATTTAACCTTTCGCAAAATACGCCCGTTATATTGGGATCACAAAACAGTTCAGACTACCAAGTAAAATATTTTACTTCAAGTGAAAATGCCAACACCAATACATCTCCACTTAATGACACTGCATATACCAACATTTCAAACCCTCAAACCATATATGCCCGTGTACAAAGCAGCGTTAACCCAGACTGTTTTCAAACAACAAATTTTGTCATACGTGCTTTATCCAGCCCTAATATAAATACTTTGGAAAAGGCTTTTATCTGTCTTAATTCAACTGAAGGATTGTTACTGGACGCCGTTAAAACGAATACTTTGGCATTTACTTATAAATGGTCTACCGGAGAAGAAACTTCCGGTATTAAAGTAATGAAACAAGGGATATATAGTGTTATTGTTACAAATAATGTAGGGTGTTCCAATACAAAAATCATTACAGTAACAGCATCCAATATCGCTACGATAGACGATGTTATTGTTAACGATTTGCGCGATAATAATACCGTAACCATAATTGCTTCACCTACAGGAAATATTGACACGACTTATCTTTATAGCCTTGATAAACCTAATGGGCCTTACCAAACCTCTAACTTATTCGAATATGTCCCGGCTGGAACACATACCGTATATGTATATGATACAAATGGCTGTGGTGTGGCATCCCAGGAAATTACCGTATTGTCCATTCCAAAATTCTTTACACCAAATGGCGACGGAATAAATGATACCTGGAATATCATTGGTATCAATGCCCATTTTTATGGCAATAGCAAAATTTATATTTTTGATCGTTATGGTAAATTCCTTGCCGATGTAAACCCCAAAGGAATAGGCTGGGATGGCATATACAATGGTTCTAAGCTTCCTTCTACCGATTACTGGTATGTATTGCAGCTTGATAACGGAAGAACCGTTAAAGGGCATTTTTCACTAATAAGGTAATTAGAGTTTACAATTAACTATTAAACCAAAAAGTCCCGCCAATGGCGGGACTTTCGTAATTATATAACTAAAATTCTTATTAGAATTTAAAACGTTTTCTGTCTGTTTCAGTCAGGTAGATTTTACGTACACGTAAGCTCTTAGGCGTTACCTCTACATACTCATCTTTCTGAATGTACTCTAACGCTTCTTCTAAAGTGAAAATCATAGGAGGTATAATCCTTGCTTTTTCATCATTTCCTGAAGAACGTACGTTAGATTGTTTTTTCATTTTAGTTACATTCACAGTCATATCATCGCTACGGCTATTTTCACCGATAACCTGACCTTCGTAAATTTCATCATTAGCACTAATGAAGAATTTACCACGATCCTGTAATTTATCAATTGAATATGGAATTGCTTTACCATTTTCCATAGATATTAATGAACCGTTGTTACGTCCAGGAATTTCTCCTTTGTATGGCTCGTAACCGATATAACGGTGCGACATGATTGCTTCACCTGCAGTAGCAGTAAGTAACTGGTTTCTTAAACCGATGATTCCACGTGAAGGAATATTAAATTTCACGATCATACGCTCTCCTTTAGCTTCCATTGAAAGCATCTCACCTTTACGGATCGATACAAATTCAACAGCACGACCTGAAAGGTTTTCTGGTAAATCGATTGTTAATTCTTCAATTGGCTCACATTTTTTACCGTCAATTTCTTTGATGATAACCTGTGGCTGACCAATTTGAAGCTCATATCCTTCTCTTCTCATTGTTTCGATAAGAACAGATAAGTGCAATACACCACGACCGAAAACCATGAATTTATCAGCAGAATCAGTTTCACCTAACTTCATCGCTAAGTTTTTTTCCAATTCTTTTGTTAAACGCTCTCTGATGTGACGTGATGTTACAAATTTTCCTTCTTTACCAAAGAATGGTGAATCATTAATGGTGAACAACATACTCATTGTTGGTTCGTCGATAGCAATTGTTTGTAATGCTTCCGGGTTTTCAAAATCAGCGATAGTATCACCAATTTCAAAACCTTCTACACCAATAATTGCGCAAATATCACCTGCAACAACTTCCTGTACTTTTTTACGGCCAAGACCTTCAAAAGTATGTAATTCCTTAATTCTTGATTTTATTACTGTACCATCTCTTTTTACAAGAGAAATTGGCATACCTTCTTTCAAAATACCTCTTTCTAAACGACCAATAGCGATACGTCCTGTAAACGCTGAAAAGTCTAATGATGTGATAAGCATTTGAGGTGTACCTTCAGATACTTTAGGTGCAGGAACGTGTGCCAATACCATATCAAGAAGTGGCTCAATGTTATCAGTAATAACTCTAAAGTCATCACTCATCCAGTTATTTTTTGCAGAACCGTAAACAGTTGGGAAGTCCAGCTGCCATTCTTTAGCTCCAAGTTCAAACATAAGGTCGAATACCTTTTCGTGAACTTCTTCTGGAGTACAGTTTTCTTTATCTACTTTATTTATTACCACACAAGGCTTAAGACCAAGGTCGATAGCTTTTTGTAGTACAAAACGTGTTTGTGGCATTGGTCCTTCAAAAGCATCCACCAAAAGGCAAACACCATCGGCCATGTTAAGTACACGTTCTACCTCACCACCAAAATCGGCGTGACCCGGGGTATCAATAATATTGATTTTAGTTCCTTTGTAAGTTACCGAAACGTTCTTAGAAGTAATTGTAATACCTCTTTCGCGCTCCAGATCGTTATTGTCAAGGATCAGATCACCTGTATTTTCGTTTTCACGAAATAGTTGGCAATGGTACATGATTTTGTCAACCAGTGTAGTTTTACCGTGGTCAACGTGAGCAATAATCGCAATGTTTCTTATGGATGCCATTTGTATTTTTTTGAAGGTGCAAAGGTACACATTATTTTGATAAAAAAAACTTTAGTTATGAGGTAGTTAGCACAAAATTCTAAAACTAAACGTTATATATACGATTTCGTAACTTTTTACGGGTTATTATGAACTTTTTAATAATTCGTACTCAAAGAATAAAAACAATTTATTTAAGATATATCTTGATGAATCAATAAATTAAATACCGAAGCGATAAGAAAATGCCAAATTAGAAACCGATTAAAAACAATTGCTTATTTTCAACCAAAATCACAAAAAAATCCCCTAAGATTACTCTTAAGGGACCCTCAATTTAACTACTCATTAATTATTTCTCTTTCATTATATCTTCCAGTGGTTTAAATTGATTTATATCCATATTGGATTTTTGAATCACTCCCACAATTGTCATTACATTATTAGGTGTCATATTCTCTCCCATTACTCTTACTACACCAAAACCATTGTCTTTATTATGTAAAAAAAGTACAAATTCTTCGATATGCTCACCTTTGCCTTTGGTACTAATAGAGATTCCACCTTTGCCCTCATTCATTTTCATTAACTCTTCATAGTTATCTTCTTTTAAAAGAGTTTTCACATTCGTTTTCTCTTCATCATAGTCCTTTGCATTAGTATCATTAGTTTTAAACATTAAAATATTTAACTTTTTTAATGATTTAACTGCTTCTTTTTCCTCAGCAGACAGATCAAGACTATCGGCTTTAATAAAATCCGGGGCAATATCTAATGTTGTAAAGTTTTTAGTCTCACTTTTTTCTACAAAATATTTTTGAAGAGTTGGCTTATTATCACAAGAAACAAGCATTAGCATTACAAGGCCCAATAAATATAAGTTACGTTTCATGATTATGATTTTTTTGCTGCTTTTTTAAGTTCTGCCCCACCAGGTATTTTCATATGGTCTGTAAGAATTGATATTTCACTAAGATCGAAGCTGCCGGTAAGCGACATTAGTACTGTACTGGATTTGGCTCCTCCTCCATCTATGAACATTAGCAGCTCCTTAACCTGTGAGGATGTAGCTCCTGATTTCACATATATCTTTATGGTTTTTCCATCTTCGTTTACACGCATAAGTTCTTCTAACGGATGGTTTTTTAAATAGGCATCTACGCTATTTTTCATCTCGGCAGCTATTTTACCGTTTGTAGTGGTAAACATTTTAAGGTTATCTAGTTTTTTTATCAGATTAAGGTACTGTTGAGCACTTTTATCTTTAGGGTCCATTTTTACATTCCCCATTAGCTCAAACATTTTTCTATTAACAACAACAGCATCTACCCCATCTTTTTCGAATTTGTCAAACGCAGACGTTTGTGCAAAAAATAGTGTGGGTAACATAGCTAATATCAGGGTGATTATAAACTTTTTCATCATTATTCTTATTTAATATTTTGTTTCTGGTGTGTTTGTTTATTTTTGCTCTTGGGAAGCTTTTAGGGCATTTAAACTTTTAAGGTTTAGATTACCGGTAAAAGAAAGTAATACAACATCTTTACCATCCTTATCTTCAATAAAGACCAATCCTTCTTTAATAATTGCGGCATCGCCGCCATTATTCACATAAACTTTTATGTTAGATTTTTCATTATTAAAGCTCATCAACTGCTCTAACCTATTTTGTTTTAAATAATCGGCAACCGCATTTTTTATTGCTTTTCTATGTTTCCTTTCAGACGTTGAAAACATCTTAAAATAATCCATATCTTCTATCAAATCAAGATATGTTTTTGTGTTTTTGCCATCCATAGACGTTTCCAAACTACTAACCATCTTAAGCATATCCTTATTAATGGTCATGCTCTCTATACCGTCTACATTTTCAAATTTACTAAACACAGTGCTTTGCGCAAAGGTAATAAACGGCATAGCTGCTAAAACCAGGGTGATTATAAACTTTTTCATTTTCTTATTTTTTAAAGATTGTTTTTCTTGTTTTTTCGTACTCTCCAATATAGTTTATGCTACTAACGCCTACATTTACATTTTCAGACAGCATATTAAGTGCTTTTTGAGTTTCCCTGAAAGCAACTTCCGGGTTATCATAAGTCCCTAATTCTTCCTCCGAAGGCTGTGAATTATAAAATGTAAACATTCCCAACATAAGCACAACACTCGCCGCTATCGATATCCATGCTGCATAATGCCTTTTGGTTTTTAATGGTATCGATTTTTCGAATTGTCGTGAACTTTCCTGCGATATATACCCAAACAAAGGCCTGTACTGCTCCAAATGCGGCGCCACATCCGATGAAGAAAAATAGTTTTTCAATTCTTTTTCTTCAGCTGTGCTGGTCTCGGCTTCAAAATATTTATCCAGTAATTTTTCAATTATTTTTAATTCCATAGCTGTGTGTTTTTGTAAGTTGTTCCCTTAACGCTTTTCTTGCTCTGGAGAGTGCCACTCTTACAGCAGTCTCGTTCATATCCATTATTTTAGCGATCTCCTCAAATTCATATTGTTCAATATCCCTCATCTGCAGGATTAACTTTTGTTGCTCAGGTAGGGTTTCAATAATTTTTTCAACCCATTGCCAACTGTCCCTGTCTTCGGTTTGCTGCTGTAGCCCTGCCTGCCTGTCGGTATAATTAGAGTGCACTATCCGCATCTCTGATGCCCGTTTGGACTTTAATTGGTCCAGACAATAATTTTTTGTCATCGTCATAGCCAAAGCTTCTACACTCGAATACGTTTCCAGTTTACTCTTATTATTCCAAAGTTTAACCAATACTTCCTGTGTTGCGTCTTCTGCCTCTTCGGTACTCACAAGGAGTCGTTTTGCCAACCGGAATACCCGGTCTTTAAAAGGAGAAATCACTTTTATGAAATCTGATTGATTCATAATTGGTATTGTGGTTTGTTATTGGTTTATAAAAGGAAGACGAATAGTCTCTATTTTTGTTACAAGCAATATAAAAATATTTAAATTTACGTTCTATTATTATTTAAAAAGATAAATGAAAAAGATAAAAATACTCCTGGCATCCCTTATAATAGGTGCTTTAACTTTTCAAAGTTGTGAAGACCTGGATGATAACGCCGTTCCGGTAAACGATTTTATATGGAAAGGCCTTAACCTTTATTATTTATGGCAGGAAGACGTACCCTCTCTGGCAGACGATCGTTTTGCCAATCAGGAAAGCCTTAATTCATACTTACAATCTTATTCATCACCCGAAAGTCTTTTTGAAAGCCTTTTATACAGAAAATTCCCGAACGGAACCGATGCCGATCGTTTTAGTGTAATATTTTCAGATTTCCGTGTACTGGAAAATGTGTTACAAGGTGTATCAACCAGTAATGGTATCGATTATGCTCTTGTATATACAGATGCATCCAAAACAAGTGTATTTGGCTATGTGCGTTATGTACTTCCGGGCACAGATGCTGCTACAAAAAACATAAAAAGAGGTGATGTGTTTTATGCCGTAAACGGTACACAACTTACCGCAAGTAACTACCAGGGATTATTAGGTTCTCCTTCTTATACCTTAAACCTGGCCGACTATAATGACGGAGCCATAACTCCTAACGGACAGGAAGTAATGCTTACAAAAGCAGAATATGCCGAAAACCCTGTATATAGCGTAAAAGTATTTAACCAGGGAGCACATACTATAGGCTATCTTATGTATAATGGTTTTTACAGTAACTACGATGCCGATCTTAACGCTGCATTTGGGCAATTAGCAGCTCAAGGAGTAAATGAACTTGTACTGGATCTTCGTTATAACTCAGGAGGATCTGTAAGAACAGCCGCTTATTTAGGAAGTATGATTACCGGCCAGTTTGACGGGCAGCTTTTTGCAAAACAACAATGGAACTCCAAATTGCAAAAATTTTATGAAGACAAAAGCCCTGAAGCATTACAAAATCTTTTTTCATTAAAGTTAAGCAATGGAGCTCCTATAAATCATTTAAATCTTAACAGAGTGTATATTCTTGCAACAGGTTCAACAGCATCAGCTAGTGAGCTGGTTATTAACTGCCTTAGACCATATATCAATGTTAAAGTTATCGGTGAAACTACTGTGGGTAAAAATGTAGGGTCTGTAACATTGTACGATTCTCCTAATTTCTCCAAAGAAGGCCGGGATGGCAGCCACAGATATGCAATGCAGCCTATAGTATTAAGAACAGTAAACAAAAACGGTTTTGGTGAGTACAGCGCCGGTATAGATCCGGATATAATTCATGAAGAAAATATTGGTAATTTAGGTATTATCGGTTCTATAGACGAGCCTTTACTAGCCGATGCTATTGCTCAAATTACCGGAACTGGTGGCGGAGATGCCGGAGGAAGATATAAATCTGCGAAACAACACATTGCAATTAAAGACTCTAAGAGTATGCGCCGTTTTGGTACAGAAATGTATATTGATGAAATGCCGGAAGGATCACTCGAATTAATTAAAAATTTACAATAAACACAAAAGGCTTCCCGATAAAGGAAGCCTTTTAAATTATATAGCAAATAAATTACTTAATAACAATTTGTTTTATGCTACGGATACTCTCAGTGCTTATCTCTAAATGATAAATACCCGCACTTAAAGAAGATACGTTAATATCCCCCGATCCTGATAGTTTATTTACCAATACAATACGACCAGATGTATCATATAATGTTACATTAGCTGTATCAAGGTTACCCAAATTAACAGATAACAACTCATTGGCAGGGTTAGGATAAACTGTAAACTGTAGTGCATTTACACCATCAGTACTAAGTACTCCCTGGTTGATAACACCTACCCCAGCAAGATCAAACCCACCAGAATAAAATGGTGTTGGGTAAGGGTCATTAATCTTGTTTCCAAAACTATCAACAGTAGCATATTCCGTTTCAAGGGAACCTACAACATCTATAAGCTTAACATGCGTAATTTTACTTTTATCTAATAATAAATTATCAGGTACATCATCAAGATCAAATGGAGTTCCATAATCAGCCTTGTACTTACCTGCTAAATTATTAAGATTCCTTGCATCAATAGATCCAAACCCGCCAATTGACGTATCGGTTTGGGTTTCGCTATGAGCCGGGAAACGAAAAAAATTAGCCCCATCAGAACTTACTTCTACAAATGCAAGCTCAAGAAAAGTATTGCTACCATTTTCAAAAACAGCAAAATCATATCCTTCACCGTTGGTAATAGGTTTTTCAAATGTAACAATGGCTATACCACCATCACCAAGGCTTACCACTGCTATATCAGGCTCTCCAATTGCATCCGAAGGCGAACCGTAACTTGCCTTATTACTACCCATGTGTGTAACTGTAGGGTCAGATATTTGTATGTATCCTCTCTCTACCTCAACACCCGTTGCCCACGCTACAAAAACAGTACTACTTTTGCTTATAGCTGTTGTACCTTCAGTATCAGCATCGGGTGGATAAGAAAGTTGAGCATGTGATAACGAAACTGTCAACAGGCAAATATAAAGTAAGCTCTTAATCATTACTGAACAACGATTTGTTTAACAGTTCTCGCGTTTTCAATTGTAATTTCTGCAAAATAAGTACCTGCAGGAAGTGCAGAAACATTTATACCAGAAGCCGTATATAACTCATTAGCTACTACTCTTCCAGTTACATCAAATATTTTCACAGCCGCTTGTTTATCAGATGTAATATATAATACATCTGAAACCGGGTTAGGATATACAGAAACAGTTAATCTGTTTACATCATCAATTCCATTAACAGATTCAGGAGATTTGTAAAAACCGTTTGGAGATACACCTACTGTATACTCATCTAAAAGGGCTCCTTCAATCGAGTAAACAAATGCAGTACCTGGGGTTGCATAATCACCAGCATCACCAACATAAATTTTTTCGTCAATAATATCAAATCCGTAAACACCATAAGCTCCGGGTGCTCCTACTGTAATAAATGAAGTTGTTGGTAAAGTAGTTGCAGTTATTGTCTTTGTATAAACACCTGCTCCTATTGTATAATAAAAATTATCTCCATTCACTTCAAGGTTAGATGGATGCTCAGTTGCAACAAATTCAATTTCTTGCGCAACAGTGTTATCTGCAAGGTTTATTTTAACCAATTTACCTCCAGTTTGTGTAGATCCTGGAACCCAACCTGGATTTCCACCACATAATACATATAAAGACCCGTCTTTTTCAATTAGAGAGTTAGGAACATCTCCTACAGTAATAGTTGTTACAACATTAGTAGCAGTATCCACTACTGATACTAAATTATTAACTCCCCATCCTCCCTGATGTGCAACATATAATTTGTCACCAACAGTTATGATTTTTTCAACACCATTTGCAAGTGGAATAGGTGTAGAGGCAGTATTAGTTGCTAAATCAATAACAGCAAGGTAATCATCTTCCTCGTTGTCTGACACACCCCAGCAAGTTACATACGCTTTATTACCATGGAAAGCAATATATCTCGGGTTTACCATCCCCGTATCAATAGTAGCAATCTTAGCAAATGTTGTACTATTAACTATTTCTACTTTATTTGAGTAATTTAATACTACATAAGCTTTATCATCTTTAAATGTTAAGCTTTGACCAGTATCTCCTAATATGGCATTATTGTTTGCTGTTGCAAAGATGTCGTTTTGCACCTCATCATTAACAATAAAGGAAACAGTAGAATTATTTTTTCCAATACCACCTTCGTTAAGAACAAAAATACCATCTGTATACTGTGCTACAGCAGAAAAAGAAAGAGCAGCCGATAATACGACCGAGAGTAAAAATTTTTTCATTTTTATTAAATTTATTTAGTCATTAAAATAGAACCCTGCAGGTATTATACCTACAGTTGCCGAAGTTTGTAATGTTCCCTGAAGTGAATAAACATGTACATTGCCTTTAGAGTTATTATCTCTTGCATCTCCTACATAAATTCTGTTATCTTCTACAGCAAAACCACTAATCCCTGTCTTAACATCTTGTGCAGCCGTTGTAAATAAAGGTGTAGCTGGCAATGCAGATACAGAAAGTGCCATAGTATAAACAGCATCATTTATAGTATAGTAAATTTTATCATTTTCTATAACAAGATTAGCCGGATGTGTTAGTCCTGCAAAATCAATAGTTCTGGTAACTTTGTTGTTGCTTAGGTTTATCACATGATATTTACCTGCAGTTTCACTCCCCGAAAATGAAGATTTACCAGAGGTCAGTACATATAAATCCCCATCTTCAGTATCAATTGAGGTTGGCACATCTCCAACTTCAATTGTAGTTTCAATGGTATTACTAGCCGCTTTAATTACTGTAATAGTTTTCCCGTAGTTATATCCACCAGAATGTGCTACATATAACTTACCATCCTCTTCAATAATTTTTTCAGGACCTTCAGCAACAGGAATAGTACTAGTAACAGTATTTGTAGCTAAGTCTATTATAGCAACATAATCATCATTAGGATTAGTACCATCTCCCCAATTTGTAACATATCCTTTACCATTGTAAAAAGTAATATATCTAGGGTTTTTAAGCCCGTCTTTAATAGTAGTTACTTTAAGAAAAGTGTAACGGTTAACTACCTCAATTTTATGCGAATTATTTACAACAATATATGCAAGTTGTCCGGTAAGTCCGATATCCTGACCAGTATCACCCAGTTTAGATCCAGGGTTAACTGTCTCAAAAATATTATCTTCTAGTGTAAAGGCATTAGAAAGAAAAGAAATTGAAGCGTTACCTCTTGTAAAGTTTCCTTGATTAAGGATAATCACTCCATTATCATAAGCTCCAGATGGTTTATCTGAATCGTCATCACTGCTACAAGACACAAAAAACAGTGCGCCAGCAGTAATCGTTAAAAGTAGTTTGTGTAGTTTCATATTAAAAATTAAAATTAAGGTACATGTTATAATTACGACCCGGCATAGGGCGAACGCTCACATTTTCATACTCTTCATTCCACAGGTTATTAACCTGCAACCCCACATTAAAGCCAGAAAGTATTTTAAAGCTGTATTCTGCCCCGATAGACGAAACATTAAAAGGATCTATTTTATCTGAATTATCAGATGTCGTAAAAACCTCTCCATTAAATAAATGACGATAATAAACAGATGTATTTTTCCATCCGTATGCTAATGATGCAGTTGCTTTATGAAAAGGAACATAAATAAGTTGTTCGCTACTTCCATCCTCTCGAGAAACAGTGTATGCATATGTTCCATTAAACTCTAATTCGCCGCTGCCTATTTTTTTATGCCAGTTAAGTATCGATTCCACGCCATAGGTATTTACCTTACCTACATTTTCTGGTCGCCACATACCATTGGACGAAGGTATCCAACGAAGCATATCGTGTAATTTTATGTAGTAGCCAGTAACCGAAAAAGTAACCGCATTAAATTTAAATACATTTCCTATTTCACCCTGATAAGAAGTTTCCGGGTTAAGATCCGGGTTCCCGCTCCCCGACCAATATAAGTCATTGTAGGTAGGCATCCTGAAATTACGTGATGCATTTAGTTTGATGTTATAAAAACGAGCCACCTCAAAATTAGTCCCCATCGAGAATAATAAAGGACTATCATAGGCATCTGTAATTTCTTTACGAACACCTAATTCATATTCAAACTTTTCGGTAACTATATGTTTCATTAATAAACTACCCGATCCTATATTTCTTTTTTTATTAATAATATCCGACCCGTCTCCGTTATTCTGAGTATAATCAACAACAGAGTTTAGCTTAATAGAGTTAGATACTTCATAAGTAAGATCATAGCGCGCTATAAATGTTTTTACATTGCCAAACGTAAAAAAATCGGTTTCATAGTTTTCAAAATACTTGTATTTTTCAGAAAGGTAAGCTGCTTTAAGTTTCGAGGTAAAACGGTTATAATAACCTGTCCATTCCAGCATATTACGTGTATTGATGTCTTGGTACTTGCTGTAAGAAGGTCCTGCCGAAGTGCCGGAAAAATGCCTTTCGCCATCAAATAAATAACTGTAAAAACGAAGTATGTTTTTAGAATTTAGTTTATAAGCAAATGCAACATTTGTACTGGTATTGTAATACTGTCCGTTCTCGTTTTTCATATCCGTTCCGGGATAATCATAATCATTATCAGAACTATTACGGCTGATACTCACATTAGCACTAATTTTATCTGTAGCTGCATTTAAGTTATAATGTGCTCCAATAGTATTGTAGCTTCCAAAATCAAAACGTAAAGCATTGCTAAATTTATTACCAAAAGCAAGATCATTATTAAGATGTATACTACCTCCTATAGCGCTACTGCCATATATAACGCTACCTCCTCCTGCTCTCACATTAATAGAACTAAAATCGCGGGTGTTCAGCACATTAAAATCGGTCTGTCCGTTAAGCTGGGAATTAATATTAATACCGTTCCAAATCACTGCGGTTTGTTGTGCCGTAGTACCACGAAACGATGGTGAGGACACCATACCAAGTCCATTCTCTTTAAAATAAATAACAGTATTGTAGTTAAGTAGCGAAGTAAGTGACGATGCATTTTTACCAATAACTGAATCATTGAACTTTTGTACAGATTGAGCATTGGAAAAATCTCTTAGTTGAGTGTCGGAGATGATAACTTCTTTAAGCTGGGTAATAGTATCGCTCTGCGCCACAATATATTGGCACATTAAAAGCAAACCGGGTAAAATTATTTTTTTTAGCTTCATAATTTCTGAACTCTTTTCCCGAAAGCTCATTATTAGTTATTCCTAAGGCAGGTCTCCTGGCTTGCGTACTGTTGTTTACCTTCCCGTGACGAAACGACACAGTGGTTTGGAGTTAACAACAGCCTCCCTTTCGGGATAAGCTTACAGTTGCGGGAACAGCTCAGGTATTAAACCTGATTCCCTTTTAATGTGGTATACCGAATTACATACCACAACCTTAAGTTCCGGCAAAGATAGGATTTATATTGAAATATTTAATTTATACATTTGCATCACATTCAATTTTTTTATGAAACTATTTTATCCTCTCTTTCTTTTTGTGGTTTTAGCATTCACCGGATGTAAAAACGAAAGCCATACAAATACAGTTAATACAACTCGTTCGGAAAACGTAATAAAATATGCAAAAGGCCTCCAAATATATAAATATGAAGGCTTTACTGTAGTAAAAGTAACCAATCCATGGCCGGATGCTAAAGAAGGTTTTACTTATGTAATGCAGCAAAAAGATGGTATTGTTCCCGATAGTCTTAAAAAATATACAGTAGTATCCGTACCGCTTAAAACAGTTGTAGTTACTTCTACAACACATATCCCTTCACTCGAAATGTTAGGTGTAGAAAACACATTGGTAGGATTTCCAACAACCGATTATGTATCTTCAGAAAAAACAAGAGCACGCATTGATGCAGGTAAGGTAAAAGAAGTAGGCACCAACGAAAGTCTAAACACAGAAGTGATGTTAGACCTTAATCCCGATGCTGTTGTAGGTTTTAGCATTAGCAGCAATAACAAAACCCTTAATAATTTACAACAAAGCGGAATGGCCATTTTATATAATGGTGACTGGACAGAACAAACTCCTTTAGGTAAAGCCGAATGGATAAAATTTTTTGGTGCTTTATACGATCAGGATAATAAGGCCGATGGGTTATTTAATGATATTGAAAAAGAATACAATAACACTTTAAAACTAATCCAAAATGTAACCGATACTCCATCTGTTTTATGTGGTGCTTTATACCAGGATCATTGGTATTTACCACAAGGAGGAAGCTGGGCTGCATTGTTTTTAAAAGATGCCAAAGCAAATTATCTTTGGGCAAATACAGTAGGTACAGGAAGCCTTAGCTTATCTTTTGAAACGGTACTGGACAAAGCACAAAACGCTGATTTCTGGATAGGCCCAAGCCAATTTACGTCGCTAAAAGAAATGACAGATGCCAATCCGCATTACAGCCAGTTTAAATCATTTCAAACAAAAAATATATACTCTTTCAGTACAAAAAAAGGTAAAAAAGGCGGACTTATATATTATGAACTTTCACCAAATCGCCCTGATCTGGTACTTAAAGACATGATAAGTATTTTGCACCCTGAAGTGTTACCCGGTTATAAACTTTACTTTTTCGAAAAACTAAAATAATTTCAAGTCTTGCAACACAAAAATAAAAATATAGCACTATTCACTATTTTGGGTATTACCCTTGTGTTGTTGTTTATCATAAACATCAGTCTTGGTTCAGTAAAAATACCACTAAGCGATGTATTTGAAAGCCTTACCGGAGGCGATGCCAGCAAAAAAACCTGGGAATATATCATTATTCATTATCGCCTGCCAAAAGCTGTTACCGCTGTACTGGTAGGTGTTGGATTATCGATAAGCGGATTACTTATGCAAACCTTATTCCGTAACCCGTTAGCCGGACCGGATGTATTAGGGTTAAGTTCCGGTGCCAGCCTTGGTGTAGCTTTTGTTATCTTAGGTGCGGGAGTATTACCTGGGGTTTTATCCGGATTTTTCCTTTCTCCTTATGGTATAGTACTAGCATCAATAACAGGTAGTTTTATTGTGTTGCTTGCCGTTTTGGTAGTAGCTCAAAAATTACGTGACACCATGGCAATACTTATAATTGGTTTAATGTTTTCGAGCTTTACAGGTGCTATTGTAGGTATACTAACCTATTTTAGTACTGCCGAGCAATTGCAAAAATTTACCTTTTGGGCTTTAGGAAGCCTTGGTAACCTCCCATGGCATAATATAATTATCCTTGCTATTACCTGCTTTATCGGTCTCTTAATGGCAGCCGTTTGTATAAAACCGCTGGATGCATTACTTCTTGGTGAACGTTATGCAAAAAGTATGGGAATTAACTTTAAAAGAACACGTATACTAATTATACTGGCAACCAGTCTTCTTACAGGTGCAATAACCGCTTTTGCAGGGCCTATTGTATTTATAGGGCTTGTTGTACCACATATAGCAAAACTAGTATTTAAAACTAGTAGTCATTTAGTGCTTTTTTGGGCTACCATACTCACAGGAGCGGGTATTCTTCTTATTTGCGATACATTTACACAACTTCCGGGCAGTGAATATGTATTGCCTATAAATGCAATTGCCTCTATAATAGGAGCTCCTATAGTAATATGGTTGTTACTTCATAAAAGAAAAGGGATTTTTAGTTAAGTGTATGGAAAAAGACAATGTAATATTATCAGCTCAGCAATTAAGCATAGGATATTCCGGAAAAAAGGAATCTTCTGTAATTGCCAGTGATATAAACCTTACCTTAAATGAAGGAAAACTAATTGCATTAATCGGTGCAAATGGTATAGGTAAATCTACTCTTTTACGAACGCTTACCGGAATACAACATCCATTGGAAAGTACCGTACTCTTAAAAGGTAAAAACATAAACGAGTACAATGCCAAAGAACTGGCTCAAACCCTCGGAATAGTACTTACCGAAAGCCTCCCACCAAGTAATCTTACTGTTTTTGAGTTAGTTGCTTTAGGAAGGCAACCTTATACTAACTGGCTTGGCACATTATCTCCTGAAGATATGGAGCAGGTAAATAAAGCCATAGAGCTTACACAAATTGGACACCTGGTTACTAAAAAGCATTTTGAAATAAGTGACGGACAGCTACAAAAAGTGCTTATAGCGAGAGCACTCGCTCAGGATACACCGCTTATAATCCTGGATGAGCCCACTACCCATCTGGATTTATTGCATAAAGTAAACTTATTACGCCTTTTAAAAAGGCTTACTGCCGAAACAGGCAAATGTATACTCTACTCTACCCATGATCTTGATTTGGCATTACAGCTTAGTGATGATATTATTGTAATGATTCCAGATACTGTAACGCAGGGAACACCTAAGGATCTTATTACAAATAAAGTTTTTGATAAACTTTTTAATGATGATAATATTTTGTTTGATCCCGATAAAAAAGGTTTTATAGTCAAGGATTAAATTTTAAAATAATTTACTCAAAATTAAACCAGATACATTACAAAAGAACATCCTTTAACAGGTATTTCACATAGTATCAAAGGGTTGTTTAACAAAAACTAAACACTTATCCATTTTCTATTGATTAAATTTACTAATCAACAAAAAAGAAAAATCATGGCTAATCAATTTACAGTAAACTATCAGGGAGATAAAACGCACCTTATAACTAAAATAAAAAACACCGTAGGAGATAAAGGCAATTTATCCGGAAATGAGCAACAGGGACGATTTGAGGGAGATACCTTATTAGGAAAGTTTGAAGGAAGCTATACTATAGAAGGAGATGATATTACTATTACCATCGATAAAAAACCATTTCTTATCTCTAATAATAAAATACAGGAAGAGTTTGAAAAAGCATTAAAAAAATAATAGGAATGCAAAAACCACTACTCATCTTATTCCTATCGATTACCGGGGTTTTAATTGCACAACCTCCAACAATGGAGCTGAATCCCAATGGTTTTGACCCTATAACAGTATCTATACCGGAAATTCGGACAGAACGTCTCATCGATGCAACAAAAACATGGGCTCCCGATTTCAACCAACGTCAAAAAGGTTATGATATTACCGATGTAACATCAAATAGCCTAACAATAAGCGCATTTAAGAAAAATGCATTTTTTTACAGAAACCTGGGTGAGAGATTTCAATATACTATAAAGTATTCTATGAAGATTACTTTTTATAACGGTTCGTACACATTACTTTTTACCGTAACAGATATTTATGCTGATGATGACAAATTAGTCAGTTATAAAATCCCTGATTATTTTACGGCATCCGGTCAGCTCAAAGATGGTTATAGCGACTTAAAGCCTTCATTAGAGAAAACGGTAAATAACATTGTTACATCACATTACAATTATATAATAAACACTCAATGATCGATTGTTTATAAAGGCTTTTCGGTTATGATATAATAACAACTAAAACATAATTATTATGGCAACAGGTACAAACGATCCTAAAGATTTAGGAGCAAAAAAGATGAATAATCAGGAAAAGTCCAGTGGCAAAAATGAAGGTTTTAGTGGTGAAAATCTTCCAAAAAGTTATAACCCTGCAGCTAGCAAATTAAAAACAGAGCAGGATAAAGATAAAAAAGGTAATATCGAAACTGTAAAGAGAGCCAGGGATGTTGAAGAAAAAAAGGCAGCCTCTGTGTGTCAAAGCGCTGTTACGACAAGCAATGGTAAAACTATAAGCAAAAACAGAGGAACTGCAAATGAAACAGAAGACATTAAAACCACAGAAAATCGCGATTTTAATTCCGATATTAATGAAAAACGCTATCCACCATCACATCCTGATAATAAAAAACATAGAGGGAACATAAATCCCGGAAAATAAAAAAGAGGGCTGGAAGCCCTCTTTTTTATTCAAAATTTTAATCCATTATTTTGCTTTTGCATACTCGCCATCTACTTTAATTACTACCTCATCACTTAGCATAGGTGCCGGAAATTTTGTACCAAGATTAAAATCAGATCTTTTAATCACTCCTGTAACCTGTATACCTGCTACCTCATCATTATTCGCTGCCGGATTTTTGGCTGTACCTCTATAATAAAGATCTAATGTAACAGATTTTGTTACTCCGTGTAATGTAAGGTTGCCTGTAACTTTATATTTATTCGTCGATACTTTTTTAAGCGAAGTACTCGAAAAAGTTATTTTCGGATTTTTTTCAGCGTCAAAAAAATCAGGGCTTTTTAAATGGTCATCACGCATTTTTACGCTGGTGTTTATACTATTTACATCGGCAGAAAATTCAAATTTACCATCACTCATATCCGATTTAGAAGTAGTAACGGTTACATCAAATTTTTCAAAAAAACCGGTAACGTCTGTAATACCTAAATGATCTATTGTAAACCCTGCTCTTGAATGCATAGGGTCGGTTTTCCATGTAGTTTGCGCTTGCGCACAAAAAGACAAGGTTGCGATAAATAAATATAATACTGTCTTTTTCATATTCAAAATTTAATTGTTATTAATCTATTTCATATATAAACTGAACATTAGCAAGTAACTTAATTTCTTCTCCCAATACAAGTCCACCAACCTCGGTAACATCAGGTGCATGAATATCAAAATCATTCCTGTTAATAACACCGGTAATTTCAAAACCTGCCCTGTTAATACCAAAACCATCCTTAGCCTGTCCTCCAAAAAGCACATCAAATGTTGTTTCTTTTGTAATTCCTTTTATAGTAAGTGGTCCTGTAAGTTTATATTCATCTCCCTCAATATGCTTAAATGAAGTTGAGTGAAATTTCATCTGTGGGTAACGATCGGCATCAAAAAAATCGGGCGATTTTAAATGCTTATCCCTTTCTATATTATTAGTATCAATACTATATACATCAATAAGCATATCGAAAGTTGCATTGGCAAAATCATTATGATCTACAGTGATCGTAGTAACTGTACCTGAAAAAATATTGAATGATCCGGTTATGGTAGATATTACAAGATGTTTTATTTTAAAATGTACTTCGGAATGTGCTAAATCAAGTGTCCAGTGTTTTGTTGCCATGTTTGTAATAATAGTGTTATTTAAAATAAGAAATTGACGTTTTGAAAAATCTTAATCAGTAAATACGTATTAAGCCCCTACTAATTTAATTATTGTTACACCTTAATCCACAATATATTACGTGAATAATATGTTAAACTTTAAGTTCATAACTAACTAGCCTTGGTTACATTTCTCCCCTATTGTTGACTCTCCGGATAGCCGTTAAAATTTTTTATAACGTTTTCTATTAAAAGTAGTGTTAATTGGCTTAGACTTATTTTTTGTTGTTTCGAACTTTGTAATATAACTTATTAAAAACCAATATTATGAAATCAGATAATCAAACCCCGGCACCAAAAGTTTCAAGTGGTAAACCGTTGGAGCAAAAAGAGTCTTCCAATTTAAAGAGAACAATTGAAGAAGCAGAAAAAGGAGCTGCAAAAAAAACAACCGCTACAAAAACTCCTCAAAAAATACAAGAAGGGAAAACAAAGAAATTATAAATATTAACATTCAAACTATAAGATTATGCAAACAGACAGAAATGATAATCCGGGCCAAGGCAGCTGGGAAAATCGACAAGAGAACGAATCAAGAAAAATGGACCGTTTTGGTGAAGACAGGGATGATACTATCAATTCTCCTAAACGAAATAATGAATCTCAGGATATGAGAAGTGACAATGACGATTTTAATGATTCAGGGTGGGAAAGAGACAATAAATCGGATAACCGAGAAAACTCGCGTAATGCTCAATCAAAAACCTTTGAGGATGAAGAAACCTGGGAAGAAGAACAACGTATGCGAAGTACTACTTCTAATAAAGGAACAGAAAACAATGACTGGAATCAAAATGATCCTATGCAGCGTAGTCCGGGCCGTAATGACCACGAAGAAAGGAATGTCTCATCAGAAGGCCGATATAGCGATACAGACCTGAACCGTTATAACCAGGGACTAAATCGCAGAAATAGTAATGAAGATGAATTGGAATAATTTAATTCTAAAATAAAAGGCTCTACAAAATAGAGCCTTTTATTTTCATGAGTAATTCACACTCTTTTATTATCTGCTTTCCAGTTCTTAACCGATTGTTTTATCTTATCGGGAGAAAGATTTTCATTAAGCGCCTTTTGTACTAACTCTGTAAGTTCTTCATCAGGGGCAAAACGTAAAGCAAACAACTGACTTTCTGTTAGTTTTTCTTCTAATGGTTCTAGTCGTTGTCCTGTTACTACAAAATAACGATAGCGCATTTCCATAAGCACAATCCTGTTTTGAAGCGTAAGTGCATAATGCTGACGCATCATAAAACTAAGCATTGTAATGGCAATGAAAATGGCCCCTATAAATAACCATACTATGGTGTTATCACTATCCGACCAGGCAAACCATGCAGATGCCACAATAAATGCGAGCATTACAGGGTAAAACACAAAATGATGTGGTGTGTAAAAACGTATATGGTTAGAATAGCTTTGCTCTGCCATTAGATTAGTTTTATTTTATTTCTTTAATAAAATCCAGCATAATTGTTGCAATTTCATCTTGTTTCTTTTCATTAGTAAGGTAACTTCTGTCTTGTTCATTAGAAAGATATCCCAATTCAACTGTTACTGCAGGAGCCTCAGATTTATTAAGTATATAAAATTTAGCCGATTTTACATCTGCCACCTTAAAATTTTTAGCTTCAAATCTATCCGAAAGCTTCTCTGCAAATTCAACAGATTTCTTAGCCTCTTTAGCCGAATCGCACACAAAAAATTCCATACCTGAACGTGGGCTTTTATCAGTATAGTTTACATGAAGTGACAACACTAAATCCGGTTTAATAGCATTAATTGCTTCAACCCTTTCCTCCAGCGAAATAAAGTTATCACTAACTCGTGTAAAATGTATTACTACATCCCTATCCTTATTTAGCTGTTGAATTTTATTAGCAACATCATTCACTATTTGTTTTTCTGTAAATGTATCGTGTGTTGCTCCATGATCTTTCCCTCCATGACCGGCATCAATTACTACATTTATATGTTTTGGTTCATTTGTTTTTGGCAGAGCAAATGCAAAACATACACCTACTGCCAGAACTGCTGCAATTTTAATTGATCTTTTCATATTGGTATAGTTTAAAATTAGTATTGTAGTATTAACTCAAATGTAAACAAAAAATTGTAATCCTAAGATTACTAATTACTTCAACAACCAGAATAGGTCTAAAAAACTACTGTACTCTTTTCCCTAATTCACTTGTTTTTAGTAAAACGTCAAACCTTGAACGTTTTGTTTTTTCCTGTTTGGCACTATTAATATGATGTATCATTATTTTTCTATATGAAGGCGCCTGATTGATAAAAAAAGCCCATGCAGAAGGATTTGCTTTAAATTCAGCTTCAAAGCTTTCAGGTAGCGTTATAAGCTCTTTTTGTTCGTGAGAATAAATTTTAGATTTACTTTCTGTTCGTTTTTCATAAGCTGCAATCCCCATAGGTTTTACAAGTTTGTTTTTAAGCAATACTTCCATCTTATCAATATTTATGGCACTCCAAATACTTGTGGGTTTACGAGGTGTGAACCGTATAATATAACTGTTTTCACTAAATGATTTCCGTACACCGTCTATCCAGCCATAACATAATGCCTCGTCTACCGATTGTGGCCAGGTAATACTCAGCTTCCCACTGCCTACTTTGTAAAAGCCTACTAAAAGTTCGGTTTCTTTTTCATGGTTTTTATCCAGCCATTTTCGAAAATCATTGGGTGTTTCAAAAAATTGTGGCTCCATTATTTTGATAATAAAAGTGGCAACAATTGTGTTATAGTGTCCATCTGCCTGAAATTTGGATGTTCAATCGTATGATCTATCTGCTCATGTGCCCAAGTGGTATGAAAAGGAATATGGCAGGCATGGCCGCCAATTTCCAATACCGGAAGTACATCCGACTTTAATGAGTTTCCGATCATATAAAATTCTGACGGATTAACTTCAAGTCTTTGCAGCATTTTGGTATAATCTATTTTTTGTTTATCTGACATTACTTCAATGTGGTGGAAATAATGCCCCAACCCTGATTCGTGCAGTTTTTTATGCTGGTCTTTAAGGTCACCTTTAGTAGCTACTACCAGCTTGTATTTACCATGAAGCGCTTTAAGAGCATCTTCTACTCCATCCAGCAACTCTATAGGCTTATCGAGCATTTCTTTACCGTATTCTAATATTTTTTCTACTACCTCAACACTGATAGTTTTTTCTGAAATATGCAAAGCTGCTTCAATCATACTCAGTATATACGCTTTAATACCATAGCCGTATAGATCCAGATTTGCAATTTCTATCTTAAACAACTCTTTTGCTACGCTATGCGCAGGAAGATAATCTTCCATTAATTGGTAAAATTTCTTTTCAGTTTCCTGGAAAAAAGGTTCGTTTACCCAAAGGGTATCATCGGCATCAAAAGCAATAACTTTAATATTCATGGCAATAGCATTTTTTCAAATTTAAGAAAATTGTCAGTCTGTATAGAATTAATTATTAAGCTCCATGTGCAATATAGGGTAAGGTTTACCCATTCCATCTAATTCTGACCTATTGACTACCTTAAATCCCATTTTTAAGTAAAACCCTAAGGCCTGATCATTTTGTTCGTTTACATCAACCTTATTTATCTTTAACTCATTAATTGCAAATTGTAATAAGGTTTTCCCTATGCCGCTTCCGCGAAAAGCAGGATGAATGAACAGCATCTCTATAGAACTTTCACTCAGTCCCATAAAACCTGTAATCGTATCATTATCTTTAATGCAAAATAAATCAACAGCCTTTAAATATTCATTTAAGATCAATGGCTTATAAAATAGGATATCCTCTTCTTTAAGGAAATCATGTGTGGCTCTTACCGATGCTTCCCATACTGATACAAGTTCAACATAATCTGTAACAGTCGGCACTTCAATAGTAACGTTTTTCATAGTTATAAAAAGTAAAGCGCAAATTAAATCAATTGCACTTTTTTACCCAAGAATTTTCCATATTTCTCTAAACAAGTTACGATAGCTTTATCTGTTTTTTTATGATTGTCAAACAACTGTAACTCTATTAATACAGTATCTTTTTTCAGGGTACGCTTCCAGGAACCGGCAATCATTCCATTTATAATAATAACTCTGTCAAACTGGTTTTTATTTCCTTTAGATCCTGGTTCTATTAATGCGCTACGATCTTTATACCCCATACCGTACTCATCATAATCGGGCATTAAAAAGTGTAATTGATCATTTGCTTTTGGAAGCATTTCTGGAAAATAATAATAGTCAATATCCTCAATAGTTATTCTTTCAAAATCTTTTGATATCATTTCAATACCTTCCTTAGCATCTTTAACTGTTAATCCGCTCCAGGTAGTAAAATCTTTAATCGATGCAGGCCCGCGTGATTTAAAATAACGAAAACATAATTCCCGTAAGGCTTCATCCCTATCCAGCCTTTTTGCATTTGGCACCCGTTCATCTATAAGAGCATAAGTAAATTGATTACCCTGCCTTGGCCCACTACAAATAACACCTTCCAACTCGGCCTGTATCATGATAAGACTAATTCTTATGGTATCGCCTTCAATACCTGCTTTTAAAAATTCCTCTCTTATGGTATCCCGGGTAAGATAATTATTATCCCGAAGATGTTTCTCCATAATCGTATTGCACTTGTTGAATATAGCTGTAGTAAGTTCATGCTTCCGATACATAAAAGCATTATTCTTAATTATCCTTGGAGCTGTAATATCCAGCATCCAGCGAATATCATCGTTTGCTACAAAATGCCAGGTAGAACGTAATAAATGGGTACGTAATATTCTGCCATCATTAAAAGCTGTTTCGATTTCAGATTCGGCAGCTTCTTTCATACGTAAAGCTATAGCCCATTTTGCCATAGCAAATTCCTGAGCCTGCATTGTCGCCATATAAGAAACAACTTCCTTCGGATCGGTAAAATCTGATTGTAATAGCTTTTGATTGTACTGCCTGTGCAACCTAATTTCTTCCGGCAGCATACCTATGATACTACCTGTGTTGAATGTGCGGCTATTATCTGCCATTGTGTACCATGATCTTTCCATACTCTAGTAAAGCGGAAAAAGCCTACTTCGGTATTTCCAAAGAAAGAGCCGCTTATTTCAAGCAATACCGATACAATGGCAACATTGCCTTCAATTCGTATTTTTTGCTCAGAGGGCTCGATACTGAAAATTTCTATATTACCCGAAGCATGGGAATCAAGATCGTCTTGTTTAGTAAACAGTAATCCTGTGTGTGAAGTAAATATAAGGTCATCTGCTAATAGCAAATTCAATTCCTGTGTATTACTGGTTTTCATGGCTTCAATCAGCCTGTTTTCCAGTGCTGCAATGTGTTGGGTATCCATAAGTTTATTTGGGTTTTATCATATCAAACAATTTTGGATAATGGATAACGAGTCCATCGTCATCCACATCTATATCGGCTGCAAAATTGGTGCTATCATTTTCAAAACGATAAGTGTGACTTCCTATTCTGGTATAGCGTTGATGGTCTTTTCTTATTGAGTTATTCATCACATCTACATAAATCAAATCGAACTCATGGCTTTGCCCTAATGCTAAATTGAGTCCATTTATAGGAAGTGTGTTTGTAAATGGTGTAAGGGAAATGTCGATGTATTGGCAGTCTTCGAACTCGGGAAGTTCATTGCCATTACTATCTACCCATCCGCCTGAGGCATTCCTCTTAAAATGATGTATATGCTCAATATCACTTATATGAAAAATCACTTCAAACTCCAGCACATTCCAATGAATGTCGAGCTTAATGGTATAATCTAAATAAACCGGTTTACCATCTGCCCAGCCTTCCACTTCAGAGCGTACCATAATACCTTTATCAAGATAATTCACAGCACAATGCTCTTCAGTATCGTTTAGCAATCCATTCCATAAAAAGCTCTTTTGCATTGTTACGATTTTACTGCAATTTAATCATTTTAATGTTCGGTTATGTATTTTTTAAGATATTGTCCGGTTATGGAATCTTTAGATTCAAGTATGTCTGAAGGTATGCCTTCAAATACTATTTTACCACCATTTTTGCCTGCACCAGGTCCAATGTCAATAATCCAGTCGGCCATGCTTATGATGTCAAGGTTGTGTTCAATTACAATAACAGTACTACCATTATTGACAAGTGAATCAAGTATTTTTGCAAGCCTAAAAACATCACTCATATGTAATCCTGTAGTAGGTTCATCAAACACATAAACTTGTCCTGTATTTTGTAATTGTGATGACAATTTAACCCGTTGCCTTTCACCTCCTGAAAGCGTATTGAGTGGCTGCCCCAGACTCATATAATCAAGTCCTACTTTTATAAGTTCTTCTAAAATATGGCTTATATTTTTTTCATCAAAAAAATCTAATGCCTCCGCAATTGTTAATTTCAACACTTCGCTTATATTTTTATTGCGAAGCTTATAATTCAATATCTCATTTTTATACCCTGTCCCTTTACAAATTTCGCAGGTGGTTACAACGGTATCCATAAAAGCAAGATCTGTATATATTTTTCCTAATCCCTTACATTCTGAACAAGCTCCTTCCGAATTAAAACTGAACAAAGATGAACTGACTTTATTAGCTGTCGCAAAAAGTTTTCTGATACTGTCAAAAATACCTGTATAAGTTGCAATGTTAGAACGTTTCGAGCCTCTAAGAGCACTTTGATCTATTGCCAGGATATCAGGAAATTTTTGCAGTAATGCCTGATTAATGAGTGAGCTTTTTCCAGATCCTGCCACCCCTGTTATAACTGTCATGATACTAGTTGGTATATTTACACTAACATTTTTAAGGTTATTAACCGAGATGTCTTTTAATTCTATAAACCCTGATGGCTTCCTGTTCGCCTTTTTTATTATTTTTTTATGTGAAAGATATTTACCCGTTAGTGTTCCAGATCGTTTAAGACCTGCTAAAGTGCCTTCAAAAACTATCTCACCTCCCTTTTTACCAGCAAATGGCCCCATATCCACAATATGCTCTGCAATTGCAATAACATCTGGATCGTGTTCAACTATTAGTATGGTATTGCCATTATCCCGAAGATTAAACACCAGCCTATTTAACCTGTCTACATCTCCGGGATGAAGACCTACACTGGGTTCATCAAAAATATAAGCTATATCAGCAAGACTGCTACCTAAATGTTTTACCATTTTTACCCGTTGGGATTCTCCACCCGAAAGTGTACTGGTTTCCCTGTCAAGACTAAAGTAACCTAACCCAATATCATCAAGATGTATAAGTCTTTCCTTAATTGCATTAATAACATTCTGTACCGCCTGAAGTTTTAAAGTTTTTATGAAATCAATGAGATCATCGATTTGCATAGCTGCACAGTCGGCAATATTCTTATTTTTTATTTTACAATTCAATATAACATCATTAAGGCGGGTACCTTTACATGCAGGGCATTTTGCAGGAGTTACAACGTAATCATATATTTTTTTTGATTTGCCTCTGATCTCTTTGGTTTCACGCTTAAAAAAGGTACGTTCAAAACGAGGTACTATTCCTTCATAAGGGCTTGTTTTAGGAAAATCCCTGTGGGGGTTTGGAGGTTTAATCCCATCGGCATACAACAATGTATCCCACTCTTTTTTAGTATAATCTTTCAGCTTTTTATCATTATCAAAAAAGCCCGAATACACATAGCGCATCCAACGCCAGCCACCTGGTTGAAAAGACGGAAAAACAATAGCTCCTTCGTTAAGTGATTTTTCTTTATCAATGAGCCTGTCAATATTAAGTGAATTGATTTTGCCAATACCTTCACAAACAGCACACATGCCTTTGGGATTATTAAACGAAAACACAGAAGATTCGCCTACCCACGGCTCACCCATTCTTGAAAACAGCAATCGAAGTAAGGTATAAACATCTGTAATGGTACCAACTGTAGACCGGGCATTCCCGCCAATCTGCTTTTGATCGATAATTATAGCAACCGAAAGATTTTCGACACTGTCTGCCTCAGGCTGTCCATAATGTGGCAACCTGTGGCGGATAAAACTGTCAAATGTTTCGTTTAACTGTCTTTGCGATTCGGCAGCAATCGTATCAAATACTAATGACGATTTACCTGAACCGGAAACACCGGTAAAAACAGTTATTTTTTTCTTAGGAACTTTTAACGATATGTTTTTAAGATTGTTTTCCCTGGCTCCCCTTATAACAATATGGCTTTGATCTTTCTTTCCCATGGCTTACAAATTGATTGTCGCTACAAAAAACTAAATTACTAATTATAGTTTTTGCTTAATGGTAAAGAAATGTTATAAGACTTTATACTAGTTTTAATACTTTAACTAAAACGACAACTACCAGTACAATTATTCCTAAAATCAGGATATTTTTACCGTGCATTCTATCGGTTTCAGAATAGGTAGGAACCATTTCGCCATTTGGCAACGTTTTTTTAGAAGACCATAATACATAACCTGTAATGATTCCAAAGAAACCGCCAAGCAAAGAGAAGACATATCCCATAATAACCCAGCTTTGCTGATTGCCTTCCGGTTTTGCCAAATCGGCTATTCGTTGTGCCCTAAGGTCTTTTATATGTGCTTCATCAATTGTCTTACCTCTTTCATCAAGTAGTTTTCGTGCAAGCATATAGTCAAATTCACTCCATTCGTCGTGTTTTAAAACTACGTCGTGCAACTCTTCATCGGTAAATGTAAAAAGGTAATAATCTTCAGGAACGTCTTTAAGAAAATTCTCAGCATGCTCTTCTAAAAGCGTATTGGCTTTTTCAAAATTGTCAGGATGCATCTGTATTTCATATTCTTTAAGCAGATCACTCGAAAAGCTACTGCCAAGCCTTGGAGAATCATCAACAAACAGGCATTCAATACCGTTTTCTATTAGAAATTGCTGTAATCCTTTTGCCTGAGATGCATCCGGGAATTTTTTAAAAGTAACGTAGTGTTCTGCCATGATTATAAATCTGTTGTTTGTATTTAGAATTATTTTCCAAATATAGAAAAATGATTATTGATAGTGTATACAGAATGTAAATACTCTATTTTTATTGTATCGTAGAGTCTCTACTATATTTCTTATTTTTACAAAATATAATCTTATCCAATGCCCGATACAATTTCCCTTTTACTCGCCTTTATTATTGCCCTTGCCATAGGAATTTACGTTGGCAAAATAGTATTTTCATCTAAAGCTGCTTCAGACAAAAAAGTGTTCGAAGAACGTAACAACAGCCTTCAACTGCATATCGAGCAGCTAAAACAACAATCACAAAACGAGCTTTTGGGGATCGAAAAACAATTGGTACAATCCAATGCCGAACGCGATGGACTTCGCCAGGCAAAAGAAGCCTTAACTGTACAGCTTACTAAAAAGGAAACTGACTTCGATAACCTTTTTGAACGCATGCGCGAACAAAGACAGGAAACAGATGAGCTAAGAGAAAAATTCACCAAAGAATTTGAAAATCTTGCCAATAAAATTCTGGAAGAGAAATCGACTAAATTCACAGAGCAGAACCGTGAAAATATGAAAAATATACTTTCTCCACTACAGGAAAAAATTCACCTGTTTGAAAAGAAAGTAGAAGATACCCATAAAGAGAGCATAGATTATCATGCTGCCTTACGTCAACAGATAATCGGCCTGCGTGATATGAACGAGCAAATGAGCCGTGAAACCCTTAACCTTACTCGTGCCCTTAAAGGCGATACTAAAATGCAGGGTAACTGGGGTGAGCTTATATTGGAACGTGTTCTGGAAAAATCAGGACTGGAAAAGGACCGTGAATACTATGTACAACAAAGTCATACTAACGATGAAGGCAATCGTGTACTGCCCGATGTTGTAATCAACCTTCCGGATGGTAAAAAAATGATCGTCGATTCAAAAGTTTCACTTGTAGCCTATGAGCGATACATTAATGAAGAAGATGAAATGCTTAAAATAGTTCATCTAAAAGAACATATTGGCTCGATTAAACGCCATGTTGACCAGTTAGGTGATAAAAACTACCATGATCTTTATAAGATCGAAAGCCCGGACTTTGTGCTTCTTTTCATTCCTATGGAACCTGCATTCGCAATAGCGCTTAACGAGGATACTACACTTTACAGCAAAGCATTCGAACGTAACATCGTTATTGTAACCCCTAGTACCCTTTTGGCAACTTTACGTACTATAGATAGTATGTGGACCAACCAAAAGCAACAAGAAAACGCCTATGAAATTGCACGTCAGGCAGGTGCCCTTTACGATAAGTTTGAAGGTTTTGTTGCCGACCTTACTAAAGTGGGCAATAAAATGAAAGATGCGCAGGGCGAATATCAAAATGCTATGGGTAAACTTGTTGACGGTCGTGGAAACATTATTACCAGTATAGAAAAGCTTAAAAAGATGGGAGCCAAAGCTAAAAAATCCCTTCCTGAAAACATTTTATCTCGTGCCCTTCAGCAGGAAGAGGATGCAGAAGATGATAATCCTACCGATAGTACTACTACACTAAACCTGTAAACTATGGATATTATATATAAAAAAGTAAGTCAGTCAAAAATTACCATATCCGAGCTTATGTTGCCATCACACACTAACTTTAGTGGTAAAATACATGGCGGATATATACTTATGCTTATGGATCAGATTGCTTTTGCAGCTGCATCAAAATATTCCGGAACCTATTGTGTTACGGCATCTGTAGATACTGTAGACTTTCTTAATCCTATAGATGTGGGCGAACTGGTTACCATGAAAGCATCTGTAAATTATGTAGGTAACAGCTCTATGGTAGTAGGCATTCGTGTAACATCAGAAAATATTCAAACAGGCAAGATCAAACATTGTAACTCTTCTTATTTTACAATGGTTGCTAAAGATACCGATGGGTATAATGTTAAGGTACCACATCTTATCCTTACAAGCAGTGAAGAAGTACGTCGTTTTTGTAATTCGCTAAAACGAATCAATCAAAAAAAAGAACACAACCAACACGAAGAAACATTTGATTACACTTCTGCCGAAGCACTCAAGGGTCTTTTAAAATATAATATAAGATTAGATTTATAATATAGGATCTGCTCTAAATACAAAAGCCTCGCTATGTAAGCGAGGCTTTTGTCAAAAAAAACTATTATTTTTTAATCACTGTAATATTTTCCGTCTTATTACCTATAATTACTTTTACAAAATAAGTACCTGCATTATAATTTGCCATATAAATTTTACTCGTGGTATTACCTGATTTCGAATTCATAACTTGCCTACCATTTACATCATAAATTTCTATACTATCGATACTATCTTTTGCATTTATTGTTAAGATATCTGTGGTAGGATTAGGGAAGTATTCAAACTCTATTTTTGTGTTTTCTTCTATACCTGCAACAGCATCTACCGTAATTACACCATTCATCATATTATGAAAATTACATTGATATGATGTAGCACCTACTACAGTAAAAGTATGCGAGTATGTTTCTCCCTGCCCAGACAGAGTACCACTGTTAAACGTTTCTGCGCCACCTGCTATACTGCTTACTGTATGAGAAGAAGCATCTGTTAATGTCCATGTTACAATATCACCCTGATGTATTGTCATACTCGCCTGAGCTGTCGTTACAGCCATAGACCAATTAACATGGTGTGTTGTTTGTGCGCTTAAACCAAATGTGCTTAAAAGCACCCCTAAAAGTAGTTTTGTTTTCATAATTAATTGTTTTACTGCAAAGTACGATATTTTTAACATAATATGATACTACAATCGAGTAAGCTGTATTTATGAATTAGTATCCGCAGGATATCACCTAGTATCCGTAAAACAAAAAATCCTGCTTTGTTAAAGCAGGATTTTTTGTTTTGATTCAATTTGTTATTGTTTAATTATTTTTTCGGTTTTGTAACCTTCTTCATTGAATACTTTTACCAAATAAATACCCGATGCATATCTGCTAAAATCGATAGTTACTGTATCGGTATTTTGTTTTTGGGAATGAAGTATTTTTCCAGACATATCGTAAATCTCTGTTGCTTTTATCAGATCATTTGAACGAATTGTAAGCGCTGCATTTACAGGATTAGGGAATACCTGCATATCAATCACAGTAAATGATTTACTGGAAAGACTGACATCTGATGCAATCCAACTTGTTGCAAGATTATTGTCTAATGTAGTACTTATAAGCTGAAGATAACTTCCATTCCCATCAGCATTTGGCCACGGTGCAGTATCTGAATATTCAACCGTATCAATTTGATTCCCAAATGCATCAGACAAAACAAGTTTTTGAGTACTGTTCGGCATATTACGTACAAACTGGCCGAAAGCAGTTATGCCGTACTTAGACTGGAAAACAGCAGGATTGCTAACTAAATAAATTTTTTGTCCACTTGTAATAGTAGCATTTGCAGGAAACTGATATGATATACCCAATTCGCTTAAATAAACCCCTGCAAGGTTAGCTGTAGCCATTCCGGTATTTGTTATTTCGATGAATTCCTGATCATCAGACTCAGGGAACTCTTCATTTTCACCCGGATTATAATTAATCCTGCTTATTACCAATGAAGGTAAAACAGTATCAGTACACGAAGTAAAAGAGCCTATATTAGCAGTAACCCAGGCTTGTCTGTCAGATATAAATGATTTTATATACGCTATTTCCGCTTCATGATCAGGTACAGTTCCCCATCTTTCTTCTTCTCTAATTGTTGCCTCACTAATAATCGTTACGATTTCATCTATAAAAGCTGTAATACTATTATAATTCAATGGTTGACCTGAGCTGATTAACTGATTCCATCTTTTAGAAAAATAGCATTTGTATGTATCATTCTCAAACAAATCTGTCCAAAACTTTGCCCCTTCATTATCTTCATTACTAAATTGCCAAACATCTGTTTTGCTACGATCACCAAAAACATCAAGACCCAGGGAGAGGTTAAAATCCCACACCGGTCCTGCCCTTAGCTTTCCTCCTCTGTCTTTATGAAAATAGGTGCTAAACTGATAGGCATCAACATTTGAAGTAAATTCATTCATCACCATAAAATCTATGAAAGACGGAATATCAATTATAGAAGGATAGCCTGTGCTAATATCAGCATTGTCTTCTGCTGTAGTTGTTTCCAAACTCAAAAATTGAGCGTGGATATAATCATTTTGAGCCTCTGTAACATCTTCGGGTTTAGGTAATTCATGGATAAAATCAGTCCATCCCACATACGATTCCATAGACCATGCCACAGGATCACCTCCGGTAGTTTTATCTGCTTTAGTAATGTATCCTCCAGTCAGATTTACACCTTCAGTATCTTCTTCTTCAATTTTTTCGATATTAACCCTGTTAGAGCCATCTTTTATTTTTTCCTGAAGTACATATAGTCCTCTATAATCACCATTAATGATTACTTCGCAAAATTGAGTGCGCGTAGCATATTGTCCTAATTTCCTAGTAAGATTATAATTAAGATAATCTCTTATCAAAGAAGCATCATAAGCCAAACCATTAAGTATCCAATCATTTTCCTTAGGCATGCCCATAATGTTCACTTTCACTTTAGTGGTCCCATCATCTTCATAGGTAGTCCATCCATATTGTTTCTTTTCAAGCGATTGTGATGATGATCCTCTCAATTCGATTTTGATCTTACCGCTATAGTCAAGATAATCTTCATTATCCTGATCCGTAATATAATTACGGGTACCATCCGGTCTGAAAATAATTTTCATATCGGCCAATATTTTAGGATCATCAGGTATCTCTGTTGGATTGCCAGTATCGGGATCGATAACCGTATTGATAATTACTATAGGCAGATTACTATCGGTAAAATCTACCTGAGCGTACAATAGTACCTGAGAAAATAATACTATACCTAATATGTATTTTCGCTGTAATAAAGAGCTGGTAACACGTATAAATAGCTTCATAATGAAATAATATTTCAACAAATATAATGTTAATAAATTAACATTATTAAGCTATTTCGTCAATTATCCCCTCATTTTAGCCTACTATCTTTCTTTTGGTTGTATCAATCGGTCTACTCTCCAAATAAAGAATACTGAGAAAATGGTAACCACAGCAATTACATAACCAAGAGTATCGTAATGTTCTAACGGACTCGTTTTAGTTTCCTGATGTACAATATATCCTGCGCATACAGCAGCAATACCGCCCGCAATTTGCTGCAATGATGATGTTATGGCCATATAAGCGCCACGATCTTTTGCTTCGGGAACACTTGTATTAAGTGTAGTTGCCGGGATCATTCGGCTCATAATCCCCATAAACATAATCATATTAATTCCTACAACTTGCCATAGAGGAATAGGCGTTAGATTCGTGTAGATCAATACCATTATTACTGAAATTATAGATCCTGCAGTAAATAACCTGAATTTACTAACCTTATCACTAAGTTTTCCAATAAGCGGCATGATAAAAAATACCGAAAGACCTGTAAAGAAGAATACCATAGGTAATTGCTCCTGACTTATATTGATATTATTAATTAAAAATGCACTCCCAAATGGCTGAAGCATAAATCCTCCTACAGAAAGAAAGGCAATTGCTGCAAATCCTACCTGATGGCGTTTATTGGTTAATGTATGCCAAAGATGTAAAAAAGCATTTTTATCCGATTGTAATTCAAGATGTTTATTGACCGGCTGTAATTTGGTGATAATTGCTATAAGAATAAATACGCCCAACCCTGCGATCATTAAAAAAGATGAATGCCATCCCCAATGGTTTGCGCAATAAAGTCCCAGTGGAATACCAAAAATCTGGCTTGTGGCAAACGCCATTTGTATAAACCCCATAACACGACCTCTTTGATGTACAACGAACAAATCGGTTACTATTGCTAATGATACAGAACCTATAACCCCTCCAAAAAGACCAGTTACAATCCTTGCAGAAAGCAACATAAGATAACTATTTGAAAATGCACAGAAAACCGTTCCTATAATAAACCCTGTGTAAAAGAATATTAATAGTTTTTTACGGTCGAATTTATCGGCAAACCCGGCAGCAAGAAGTCCTGATATACCTGCACTAAAGGCATAAGCAGAAACAGCATAGCCAAAATTGGCAGTAGTCATATCTAATGTTTTCATTAAAATGTCTCCAAGCGGAGAAATGACCATAAAGTCCAGTATAACTGTAAATTGCAATAGTGCCAATAATGCAATTATAAATTTTTGATTGCCCGTAAAGGGTGGGATTTCTAATTTTGGTTTTTCCATTCGTTTAATTGATTGATGATTGATTGTGATTGTTTTTAAAATAATTCACTGCATTGATGCCCTGATTGATTGATGATATCAATGATTCCTATTGGCGTAAGTGTATCCGAAACCACGCGAAGTACACAGTCAACATCTTCCAAATCTATACTCCATGAATGAATTTCATTATGATTGTCGAGAATTTTATATATGTCGCAATTAATGCAGAGATTGCCTATATCTGTTTTAAAAATAAAAAGCTGTGTATTGTTATTCATGACTGGTATATTATGGCGTTAATGCTTTAAGTGTTAGCTTAAATGCTTGCTCCATGATATCGTTAGTTAGTGTAAATGATTTTCCCCCCAGACTTTTTCCTTCACGATGAAAGCGGAGCAATGCATGTAACGGCCCGTAAGCAACACTCCAAAAAACATCCATAGGTAACGGGAGCAGCTCATTATTACGGATAGCATTATCAAAAAACTCTGTCATTTGAACTTTAAATGTTGCCAATTGCCCTGCCATTAATATCGATTCTCCATGTGGCGAATGTTTAATAATTTCAAAACAAGCTACATCTGTAGGGAATTCAACCGCAAAACCTGCACGATTTTCCCATTGTTTCCATAACCCTTCAGCAAACGACATTGAGGGCGAAAAATCCTTTATTGTTCTTGAAAAAAAAATTTCACCAATATCTCTTCCTATCCTTTTAATAAGATCATCCTTATCCTTGTAATAAATGTATAATGTAGCTACAGAAATATTACAGGCTTTTGCGAGTTTGTTCATACTAAACCCCTGAAAGCCATCCTGAACAATTTGTTCTTTGGCTTTTTCAATAACCAGTTTTTCTTTATCTGTATCTCTTGTACGCATTTAATATTTTTTTACAAATGTATAATAATAAATGAACGATCGCTTATTTATTGTAAATATTTTTTTTATTTATTTTTGATACTATCTTTATCGGAAATTCATCATATGATAGTTGCTTATATTACCGGCTCAATTTCACTAGTATTTTGTTTCGCCATCATTGGACTATTAATCAATTTAGCCATCAAAGACAAGCCTTTTTATACATACCTTTCTCATTATAATTTTATAATGAACTATAAATTAAATCGTTATTTAGGAGTCCTTTATTTTAAACATTTATTAGCCACCACTTTCTGGAAAAATTTTAATCCAACTTTAAAAATCAAGAAAAAGCCCGATCAAACTCAACTGAAACAACTAAGAAATGAGATGACTTATGCAGAAATAAGCCATCTTATAGCCTTTATACTTGTAATAGTTCTTATAATAATTAGCTATTTTACGCAGTATCACAATCAAATCATCCCGATACTATTAATCGCAAATGTAATTTTTCATTTATATCCTGCTCTAGTACAACAATACAACAAACGAAGGCTGGATAAAGTAATCGGCAAAATGAGTCAATAAAAAAAGCCCCGCTATTGCGGGGCTTTGTATTTATATAAGCGTTATTATCTGCTTAAGTACATTTTTCTTCTTGAGTACAGTTCATAGAACTGGTCGTCTTTAAGATCATCTATAAACAAGATGCTCTCTCCTGTCGATTTCATTTCCGGACCTAACTGTTTGTTTACACCAGGGAACTTATTAAAGGAGAATACCGGTTGCTTAATCGCAAAGCCTTTAAGCTGTGGATTAAATGTAAAGTCGGTTACTTTATTATGACCCAGCATTACTTTAGTTGCGTAGTTTACATAAGGTTCACCGTATGCTTTCGCAATGAATGGCACAGTACGTGACGCCCTAGGGTTAGCCTCGATTATATACACGATATCATCTTTAACCGCAAACTGTATGTTTATAAGACCTACTGTTTTAAGTGCTATTGCAATTTTCTTGGTATGATCTTTTATCTGCTGCATTACAAACTCTCCTAAGTTGAAAGGTGGCAATGTAGCGTTACTATCTCCTGAGTGTACACCACAAGGCTCAATGTGTTCCATGATACCGATGATGTATACATTCTCACCGTCACAGATGGCATCTGCTTCCGCTTCTATCGCTCCATCAAGATAGTGGTCTAAAAGTAGTTTGTTGCCCGGTATACTCTTTAAAAGATCGATAACATGCTCTTCAAGCTCTTGTTTATTGATGACAATTTTCATTCCTTGTCCTCCAAGCACATACGATGGACGTACAAGTAGTGGGAAGTCTAGTGTATCAGCAAGTTTAGAAGCCTCATCAGCACTTTCTGCGATACCAAATTGTGGGAAAGGAATACCCAGGGTTGTTAGCAGTTCAGAGAAACGTCCTCTGTCCTCAGCAAGATCCAGTGCATCAAAGCTTGTTCCTAATATTTTTATACCATATCTGTCAAGTTTCTCAGCAAGCTTAAGTGCCGTTTGGCCACCTAACTGCACGATAACACCTTCTGGCTTCTCATGACGGATAATGTCGTATATATGTTCCCAGAATACAGGCTCAAAGTATAATTTATCTGCCGTATCAAAGTCTGTAGAAACTGTCTCAGGGTTACAGTTGATCATGATTGTTTCATAACCACATTCTGCAGCTGCAAGTACACCGTGTACACAAGAGTAGTCAAACTCGATACCCTGTCCTATTCGGTTAGGTCCCGATCCAAGTACTACAACTTTTTTCCTGTCACTTACAACACTTTCATTATGCACATAACGCGTTCCGTCCGCTTTTTCAATTTCAGCTTCAAAAGTAGAGTAGTAATACGGTGTTTTAGCTTCAAACTCTGCAGCGCAGGTATCAACTAACTTATACACACGCTTAATCCCCATTTCCTCACGTTTGTTGTATACCTGGCTTTCAAGGCATTTCATCATGTGAGCAATCTGCCTGTCGGCAAAACCTTTTTGTTTTGCTTCAAGTAAAAGCTCTTTAGGAAGTGTATCGATAGTGAATGTAGCAACTTCTTTTTCAAGAGAATATAATTCCTCATATTGCTTAAGGAACCACATGTCTATTTTCGTGATCTCATGGATACGGCTTAATGGGATTCCCATTTGTATCGCATCATAGATCACAAATACTCTGTCCCAACTTGCGTTGGTCAACTTTTCAATAACCTGCTCGTAGTTAGTATATCCTTTTCCGTCAGCACCAAGCCCGTTTCTCTTAATCTCAAGAGACTGTGTAGCTTTGTGAAGTGCTTCCTGGAAAGAACGACCGATACCCATTACCTCTCCTACCGATTTCATCTGTAGTCCAAGGGTTCTGTCGGCACCTTCGAATTTATCAAAGTTCCAACGTGGTATTTTCACAATAACATAATCCAGCGTCGGTTCGAAAAGAGCCGATGTCGATTTTGTTATCTGATTTTGTAATTCATCAAGGTTATAACCTAAAGCCAGCTTAGAAGCTATTTTTGCGATAGGATAACCTGTAGCTTTTGATGCCAGCGCAGATGAACGTGACACCCTAGGGTTAATTTCAATAGCTACGATATCCTCTTTTTCATCCGGGCTAACTGCAAACTGAACGTTACAGCCTCCTGCGAAGTTACCTATACTACGCATCATCAGTATAGCCATATCCCTCATTCTCTGGAAGGTTTTGTCAGACAATGTCATGGCAGGTGCTACTGTGATACTATCTCCGGTATGGATTCCCATTGGATCCATATTTTCAATCGAGCAAATGATTACTACATTGTCATTTTTATCACGTAGTAACTCTAATTCGTATTCTTTCCATCCTAAAAGTGCTTTATCGATAAGTACTTCGTGGATAGGAGAAGCTTCAAGACCGCGTGTAAGCAGTTCATCAAAATCTTCTTTATGGTGAACAAAAGCTGCCCCTGTACCACCCAGCGTAAACGAAGGGCGAATAACCAGTGGGAAACCAAACTCCTGAGCGATCTCTTTTCCTTTAAGGAAAGAGTTAGCTGTTTTAGCAGGTGCAGCAGGAATTCCGATTCTTTCAAGAAGCTGTTTAAATTGCTCCCTGTCTTCGGTAATGTTTATTGCATTAACATCTACTCCAATTAATCTAACATTAAAGTCGGCCCAAATACCTTTTTCCTCCGCTTCAAGGCAAAGGTTAAGTGCGGTCTGTCCTCCCATTGTAGGTAGTACAGCATCTATATTTGGATGCGCCTTCAGTATCTCCACAATAGATTTCGTGGTTAGCGGCTTCAGGTACACGTGATCGGCCATCGATGGGTCGGTCATGATGGTTGCCGGGTTAGAGTTTATAAGTATAACCTCTATTCCTTCTTCCCTAATGGAACGTGCTGACTGAGAACCGGCATAGTCAAATTCGCAGGCCTGGCCAATAACGATAGGACCCGAACCGATAATTAAAACTGATTTGATAGAATTGTCTTTAGGCATCTGTTGTAGTGTAGTGTATTAAGTTTACTCTGTGTGGAGCGTGTGCAAATTTACTGTTTTTTTTTCAAAAAAATCCCCCATGTAACCGGGGGTTTCTTTTTCGATTAGGTATAAAAAAAGGCGTTACCTATAATAGTAACACCTTTATGTATGCTTTATTCAAACATTATTTTTTATGTCTTGGTTCACAAGATACAGTCAGTTTATGTCTGCCTTTAGCTCTTCTACGAGCAAGTACTTTTCTTCCGTTGGCAGATGCCATCCTGTCCATAAAACCGTGTTTGTTTCTTCTTTTTCTTTTCGATGGTTGAAATGTTCTCTTACTCATTGCTTGTATCTTTAAATCTTAATTGAATATCTTTTTGTTGGGCTTGTTAAGAAATTGTTGTTATTCCAAAACCGCGTGCAAATATACAAAGACTTTTTTTGTCTGCAAGTAGTTTTATAAAAATATTTTTCAAAACAATTTACAGCCTTTTATTACCTTTGCAATCGCAAAAATAAAACAATTATGTTCAATAAAAACATTAAGCTCGCAATCGCCGCATTAATTATCGTTACTGCCGTATGGCAATTTACAGAAGGTAATATAGGAAACGGTATCTTTTTACTACTATTATCAACCATCTTTATACTACTGTATTTTAAAAACGAGTTTATACTTCTTGCTTTCCTTAAATTAAGAAAACAGGATTTTGCAGGCGCGACCAAACTCCTTAATTACATTAAAAATCCTGAAACTGCACTTGTACGCAAACAACAGGGATACTATAACTACCTACACGGATTAATGATTTCTCAAACCAATTTAACCCTGGCAGAGAAATATCTTAAGAAAGCTGTAGAACTTGGTTTAAGCATGGATCAGGATCTTGCAATGGCTAAACTAAACCTTGCCGGTATAGCAATGAGCAAAAACCGTAAGATAGAAGCTGAGAAACTTTTGGCAGAAGCTAAGAAGCTTGACAAACAAGGAATGCTGAAAGAGCAAATCACACTGATGAAGAACCAGATAAAGAAAGGTCCTCAAACACAGATGAGAAGATATTAACAAGAACCGCCCATGAGGCGGTTTTTTTGTGCCTATATTTCTGATTCCAAATAAGTTTATTAATTTTAATCAACTAAAAATTACTAAACCATGAAAACATTATTATCTGTACTCCTGCTTTTTGTAGCAGTATCGCTAAATGCTCAAACATCTACAGAACTGATCGGGAAATGGAAACTTGTAAGCTGGAAAACAAAAAAAGGTAAAGAAAAAGACATTAAGGATTATTTTAAAACCGACCAGGTATTTCAGTTTTTCCATGGAGATGGCAAATTTGAAAGTATAATTGGCGATAAAACCCATAAAGGCACCTGGAAACTTTCTGATGACAATAAAGAGCTAACCGTTGAATCAATGCTTATCCCTACTACATTCTCCATTGATTATTTTGATAGCAAGAAAAGAATAATATCAACTCCGCAATTAGGAACTTTAGAATACACAAAAGTATCTGACGAATAATAATTGAAAGCTGCCTCCCGGCAGTTTTTTTGTTTTATAGACTGTAAGAGTATTTAGTATATTTGAATATAAAATCGTCTTCTCGTCAAAATGGATATACTATCTCTTATAAAATCTTACGATCTCGAAAAGGTTACAGTACCTGCTCGTACCATATTGTTACATGAAGGAGATAAATCACAATATCTTTATTTTGTAGTATCAGGATGCCTGCGAATGTGGACCAATCATAATGGCAATGAAATAACTACTCAATTCTTTTTTGAAGGCAAAGCTGTAGCATCTATGGAAAGTCTTTTAACTGGACAACCCAGCGATTTTTCTATGGAGACTATAGAACAATGCATACTCTATGTGGTGCCCAAAGAACAGTTTCTGGAATTAATTAAAAAAGATGAAAATTTCAATCAGTGGTTTAACGACCTTATTTTAAAACGTTTTTTTTATTACTCAAAACACCTGCTCTCCTTTTTAAAGAATAAACCTCAGGAACGTTACAATGCTCTACTGCAAAAACATCCCGAAATATTTTTACGCATACCCCAACATTATATCGCTTCCTATTTAGGTATCACCTCAGTATCATTAAGCCGTATTCGCAATCGCAAAACATGATTTCTTAACAATTGTTATCGTTTTGAACTTTGGCCGCTTTCTAATTTTGCTTAAAATTAAACAATATGAAAGCAGCAGTTTTGCATCAATTGGGCACTAATCCAAAATTTGAAACCATTAACGATCCGCAACCTACAAGCGAGCAAACCATTATAACAATAAAAGCCGTAGCCATTAAACAACTGGACAAAGTAAAGGCAAGCGGAAAACACTATACAAAATATCCTTACTTCCCTATTGCCGTAGGAACCGATGGTACAGGAACACTTGAAGACGGCACCCGTATTTATGCTTCAGGCATTACCGGAATGTTGGCTGAAAAAGCTCTTGTTCAAAAAGGTAACTGGACCGTATTACCTGACGGAATTAATTTTGAAACTGCAGCCGCACTACCCAATGCACTCATAGGATCGGATATGGCATTGCTGTATCGTGCCAAAATGGAAGCCGGACAAACCATTCTTATAAATGGAGCCACAGGTGTAACCGGAAAAATAGCTGTACAAATAGCTAAATATCGTGGTGCCTCAAGAATAATTGTAACCGGACGAAATGAAACCATTCTTAATGAACTTAAAGAGCTTGGAGCAGATGAAATAATTTCACTTCAGCAAGATGACACTACTATCCTTGAACAACTACAAAACATTCACGAAACAACCCCTATAGATATTGTATTGGATTATTTATGGGGTCATCCGATGGAATTGATCTTACAGGCTTTTAAAAGTTTACCTCCACGAAAAATTAAGATCATAACCGTTGGAGAAATGGCAGGAACAAACATCTCATTACCATCCGGAACTTTAAGAAGTACACAGATTGAATTATTAGGATCCGGAATTGGAAGCCTTTCGATGAATGAAATAGCAACTTATATGAAAAAAATACTGCCATCCATTTTTGAACTTGCAGCCAATGGAAAACTTGTTATTGATATTGAATTAGCAAAATTAAGCGATATTGAAACAATTTGGACCAAACAAGAGCAGCCAGGAAAACGGTTTGTGATAACTATTTAAACTGATCAATCATGAATAATAAAGATACTTCATCGCTAGCAGAAATCAATAAAAAAATAATAGCCGAAGGCGAGCAACTGCCTTTGGTTCAACTGAAAGATGGTGCCTATGTACAAACAGGAACTGTAGCAACAATGCTGCACAACATTAAATTATACAATGCAGGAGAAAGAGGAGCTGTAGAACATGAACTAATAAGTTCAATACCTACCCTTATAAAAGTCGGCCTTTTTGAATTGTTTAATCCTGAAGAATGGATTGCCTCTTGCAATCCGGGATGTAAATTTGTTGGTCTAAAAGCAATAGAATTACTGGAAAACCATTAACAACCTCCTATTCAAATCACTAACCACCTGAAAGGGTGGTTTTATTATTTTTTTGTCGATCTCAAAGTTTTATCATAACTACTTCTGTAATTGTTTTACAATGTATTTTTGGGTTTGATGCTAAGTTTTGTATAATAAACATACTTTGGTTACTCGTTAAATGAAACAGAAAAACATATTGGTACTTTGTACCGAAAATAGTTGCCGAAGCCAGATGGCTGAAGGCTACTTAAGGCATTTTGCAGGAGATAAAGCCATTATTTACAGGTGTAGAAACTCACGGTGTTTACACTATCAATTTTGATTTTGTAATAACCGTTTGCGACAACGCTAAAGAACGTTGCCCCTTTTCCCTACCAAAGCAATAAAGTTTCACCATAACTTCCCTGACCCTTCGAAGGTTAACGGTACAGAAGAAGATATTACAACAGGGTTTATCAAAGGGAGGCAACTTATTAAAGGGTATTGTAAAACATTTGTAAGAGATAATTTATAATATTGGGTAACCATTTTCGTTATTAAAAAAAATCACCCTTTTATGAAGAGAATAAAACACATTGCACTCACAGCTTTCCTTATTATTGCTGTTTCATGCGGAAAAACAGAAACAAAGGCTATAGATCCTGCTTTTAAAAACAATGCCCCAGAATCAAAAGCCTATAAAGATGAATTAGCTGAACAGCTTAAAACAGCCAATACAAAAAAGGTTAGCTACTACTTTGAAGATTATAGTGAGAAAAATGGAATACATTATTTAAATATAAATATTGAAGGAGACATAAACGCTAAAACTACCATAACAGTTAACAAAGCAGACGATAAGCTTGCCGAAATAATCAGGACTAAAGGAAAAAGCTATTATGGTGCTGAGTTAAAAAACCTGCAGTTGGAGGTAGTGCAAGATTCTCTTACCACTGAGTTTGTCTATAAAAGCGTAGATGAAGTCGTAGATTAATTGTTATTTACTTTATACAAAACCACCTAATGGTGGTTTTTTTATTACAATCAAAACTATAATGTTATTAATCAGATATTATTAATAGTTTTATCGAAATTTTAACTAAATTTACTCATTAATTTAACCTATATAATGAGAAATTTACTGTCATTTTTATTTATTACTATTTTTTCTTCATTGTTATCTGCCCAAACGGCAGACAGTTTGTATTTCTCAAATGCAATAAAAATTAATTTCCATAAATATAAAAAAGAAAGCACCCTGGCTTTTATTAGGAGTGATTTTGAAAGAGGTCGTTTCCTATTTGATTCATTAGTACAGCACAGGTTAATCGGAACTACTTTTGACAATCTTACCTTTAAAAAAGCATCAGGATCCCGATTAAAACTTAGTTCTATTAAAAAGCCGGTTTTGTTATTGACTTATGCCTCCTGGTGCGTACCTACCCCCGGCGAAGTACCAGCTCTTAACAAGCTGGCTCGCAAATATGGTAAAGATGTAAAAATAGTAGTGCTGTTCTGGGACCGCAAACAAAAAATGAAAAAACTGGCCCGAAAATTCAGCAGTAGGATCACTGTTTGTTATGCCCACGAATATTATAAAAATGATGCAATTATTGTTTCTTCCTTAAAACATACTTTGGGTTTTCCTACCGTTTTTTACCTTGATGAAAGCAGAAAAATTGTTGATATACGTCGTTGTGGTGTTCAGCAATCTCCACAACTGAAAGAAAATAAAAAGAATGCATACGCCTTAAATTATAATGCTTTTCTGGACGGATTATCAACTATCCTAATCAGTAAAGACGCTACACGTGAAGACGTAGGCACTCATTAAAAAACTCCATACTTTACATTAAGTAAAATATGGAGTTTTTTAAAACCCGAAAACGCGTATCGTATATATTATATTTTAATATCCACTAAGCGGAATTTCTATTATGTACCTTTTACCAATAGCTACATCCAGTTTTCTGTCTCTAAGCCATGGATTATGGATTTTAAGTATCTTATAATTAATTCCCTGCTCTTTAGAAAACACTGCAAGATCCGGTATAGAAGAAGTTACTTCAACAGTTTTTACAGGTAATGCAGGATACAATTCACTTGGTTGTAAAACAAAATTGTATTGCTCAGGATGCTGCATAATTTCTTTAAGCGCCAGTATTCTAAATACATAACGGGCAGTTTCCTCAGTTAACAATAAATCATAGTAATTGTTTACGCCCTGAAAAGTAATTTGCTTGTTTACACCACCAAAACCTCCGTTATATGAGGCAGCAGCTAATGTCCATGAACCAAACTTAGCCTTAGCAGACAACAGGTAATTACAAGCAGCTTCGGTAGATTTTTCAAGGTGATAACGCTCATCAACAATATCGTTAATCTCGAGTCCGCGCTCTTTACCAGTATCTGGCATAAACTGCCACACACCTCTTGCTCCGGCTGGAGAAACTACATTTACAAGTCCGCTCTCAATTACAGCAAGGTATTTAAAATCGTCCGGCACGCCATAACGTTTTAAAATTGGTTCTATTACCGGGAATGCTCTATTAGCACGTTTGATGATTAAGCGTGTTGAAGCATCCAGGTTCGCATTAACCAAAAGTTCGCGATCAAAACGCTCACGAACATCAGATACATTTAGCGGGGTTTTCTCTCCTGCGAAATCAATCTCAGCAGGAAAATATTGTTCCTTTTTAATAGTTTCTTTATTAATATCCTTATCTGAAACAGCATGAATAAACATTCCGCTAATCAATATTACCGAAGCAATAACACCTGTTTTTTTTATCAATTCCATGATTTCTGTTATTTAATTCTATTATTCTAAATATACCCTATTTCAATTATCAAGCCAATAACCTAATCCTCTAAAATTATACGGGGTAGGTTTTCATTTATCCACTTATACTTATTAATAATCATAATGTGAGTACCACCCTTTACCGGGATATAATCTTTAAGATACCTTGCCGGAAAAACCTCATCGTTATCTCCATGGATATGAACCACTTTTGCATCGGGTACTGCCCTATCCCAAAGCAATATTGTTTTAAACGCCCAGTCCAGGTATTTCTTATCCCTAACCGACAGATATTTTTCATATAAATGCAGTTTCCTTGTTACAGCGTTATTCCCTACAGCTATTTTTGCCAGCCAGTCTACCCGTTGCATTATCCCCGTAGGGAAAAGCCTGTAAATATGTGTTCTTTTTGCAAACCTCATCCTACGCGGAAATTCGGCATTGCATTTAACACTCGATATAATAACTACTTTTCTAACCTCAATAAGAGCCGCTATTTCCTGAACCAATATACCTCCAAAAGAAACACCTATCAAGACGGGATTATCATGTTTAATATTTAACATTATGCGTTTAGCATACTCCTTAAGCGATTCATTCTCAAGTGGCAGGCACCATTCTAAAAAGAACATTTCAAATTGCTCATCAGGCAATTTAATATTTTCAAATATTTTTGGACTTGCTGCCATTCCAGGCATAAAATAAACCGGTATTCTGTCCATCTGTTATGTTTTATCGCTGATAAGCTGAAACAATCAATTTTTATTCCGAAATTTGTATAAAATTAAAATTTTAATCCGACATCAGGTTCACCTTCAATTTTAATTTATCAAGAAGTTATGAAGTCAAGACTATTTCCTAAAAATGAGAGAGGTACGGCGGATCATGGTTGGCTACAAGCTAATTTTTCGTTTTCCTTCGGCAACTACTATAATCCGGATATGGTACAGTTTGGAATGCTTCGCGTACTAAACGATGACACCATAGCCGCAGGGATGGGTTTTGGCACCCATCCTCACGATAATATGGAGATTATTACTATTCCGTTAGAAGGCGGTCTTACGCATCAGGATAGTATGGGAAACAAAGCGACAGTAGGCTTTAGCGAAGTACAGGTTATGAGCGCCGGGACAGGCATACAACATAGCGAAATGAATGCCAGCGGTACACAACAGGCTAAAACGCTACAATTATGGATTTTTCCAGATGAGCAAAATGTAACCCCACGATATGACCAAAAGTCATTTGATTTGGAAAATAAAAAGAATTCTTTTATAAACATAGTATCTCCAAAAGACAAGAACGATGGTAATGCTTTATGGATACATCAGCAGGCATTTTTACATCTAGGCATTTTCAACAAAGACCAAGCCATAGAATATACAGTAAAAGTACCGGATAATGGTATTTATATCTTTCTGATAGAGGGCGAAATCGAAATTGACGGTCAAACCATTAAAGAACGTGATGCGTTTGGGGTAATAGAATTTGAAAACATTGAAATAAAAACCAAGGCTACTTCCAGAATTCTTATTATAGAAGTGCCAATGAAGTTTAACGATTAGTTATGGAAATTAAAGACAACCAGTTCTCAAGACAATTTGAAATTACAGTAGACGGGAAATTAGTATCTATAGAATACTCCTTTCAGGAAAAAAAGCTATTCCTTACAAAAATTCATACTCCGGATGGTTTTGAAGACGAAGAAACCATTTCTGATTTTTTGAAGGCCATTATGGCATTTGCCGAAGAAAAAAGATATAAAGTAATGCCCACCCACCCAAAGGTAGTAGCTTTCTTTAAGAAAAATTCGGTATATAAAGAACTGCTGCCTCCGGGTATCAGATTATAATTTAAATCCAAAAAATACAATAATGCAAAGTTTAAAAGGCAAAAATGCACTTATTACAGGTGCAGGTAAAGGCATAGGCAAAGCTGTGGCTCTTGCACTTGCTGCAGAAGGAAGCAATTTAATTTTATTGGCCAGAACAAAAACCGATCTTGAAAAATTAGCAGCCGAGATACAACCTTTTGGTGTAAAAACCATGATAGTTACCGCTGATATTGCCGACATACAATCGGTTAATGAGGTCGTAGAAAAAGCACTTACCGAATTTAAAACTATTGATATCCTTATTAATAATGCCGGTATAGGCAAATTTGGTAAGTTTATGGAACTTACTCCCGAAGAATTTGAGCAGATCATTAAAGTAAACCTTATGGGAGTTTACTACGCTACACGTGCCGTACTACCAGGAATGATCGATCAGCAAAGCGGTGATATTGTTAATATATCGTCTACCGCAGGATTAAGAGGCGCAGCTGCCACAAGTGCATACAGCGCATCTAAGTTTGCTGTTATTGGCCTTACCGAATCGCTAATGCAAGAGGTTCGCAAGCATAACATAAGAGTGACAGCATTAACGCCGAGTACTGTAGCAACAGATATGGCTAAAGACCTTAATCTTACCGATGGAAACCCTGATAAAGTAATGCAGCCGGAAGATGTTGCCGAACTTATTGTAGCTCAATTAAAGCTAAACAAAAGGGTATTTATTAAAGACAGTGGCATTTGGTCTACCAATCCATAAACAATATTTAATAATGCCTACTATGCCGATATTTCAGAAAAAACATCTGTTGTTAAGTCATTATTTACAGGCTTAACAAACTCCAGTCTTACAGAACCGTCATCATCAATTTTAGTTAATTTTATTTCGTGAAGTGTATTTACCAATTCCGGATTCCAGGGTGTTTTTACTTTTACATAATTTTCTGTAAACCCATGAATGTAACCTTCTTTATTCTCACCTTCAAACAACACCGTTCTTGTAGTACCCAATTGGCTTTCGTAAAATGCGCGTCGTTTTTTAACCGATAGCCCCCTAAGCATTTTACTTCTTTTAGCACGTACATTAGCTGCTACTTCGCCTGGCATGCTTGCCGCAGGTGTATTATCCCTTTCGGAATATGTAAACACATGCAGGTAAGATATATCCATTTCATTAAGATAATTATATGTTTCCAGGAAATGCTCATCTGTCTCTCCAGGAAAACCAACAATAACATCTACACCTATACAGGCGTGAGGCATTACTTCCCTTATTTTATTTACACGCTCGGTATATACCTCACGAAGGTATCTTCTGCGCATTAGTTTAAGAATATCATTACTACCTGATTGTAATGGAATATGGAAATGCGGTACAAACGTTCGGCTTTTAGAAACAAACTCTATGGTTTCATTTTTAAGAAGGTTAGGCTCTATAGATGATATTCGTAAACGTTCAATCCCTTCTACTTTATCCAATTCCTGAACCAGTTCGTAAAACGTATGTTCGTGTTTTTTATTACCAAACTCACCTTTACCATAATCGCCTATATTGACTCCAGTAAGTACAATTTCCCTGATATTTTGAGCCGATATTTCTTTAGCATTTTTAAGTACATTTTCTAATGTATCACTTCTGGAAATACCTCTAGCCAAAGGAATAGTACAGTAAGTACATTTATAATCGCAGCCGTCCTGTACTTTAAGGAAAGCACGGGTACGATCGCCTATAGAGTAACTCCCTACGTAAAAATCGGCTTCCGAAATTTCGCAGGAATGCACCTCTCCCATATCATTTTTGGAAAGATCGTTTATATAATCGGTAATCTTAAATTTCTCTGTAGCACCAAGTACAAGATCTACACCATCTACAGATGCAAGCTCTTCTGGCTTAAGCTGTGCATAGCAACCTACGGCTGCTACGAATGCCTTATCGTTATTTTTAAGTGCTTTTCTTACTACCTGCTTAAACTGCTTATCGGCATTTTCTGTTACCGAGCAGGTATTAATAACATATATATCGGCCACCTCTTCAAAATCAACACGATCGAAACCTTCATCCTGAAAAGTACGGGCTATGGTAGATGTCTCTGAAAAGTTCAGTTTGCATCCTAATGTATAAAAAGCGACTTTTTTCCTGTTTTCCATTGTATAAGCTACTTGTAAAGTAGTAACTTTAGTTATATTTACCTCTGCAAAAAAGAGTTTGCAAATTTACACACAAAAATCGACTTGATGAAATCAATAATATACTATATATCAATTTGTTGCTTAATATTATTTTTCTCTTCATGTGCAAAAACCAACACTGAAAATAAAGACAACCTTGTTTTTAGGTATAACGAAAATGCTGCCGTTAACTCATTAGATCCGGCATTTGCCAAAATCCGTCCGTCCATATGGGTTTGTAATCAGTTATTTAACGGACTTGTTCAGCTTGATGACAGCCTGAACATTAAACCCGACATTGCTAAATCATGGACCATTTCACCTGATGGAAAGACCTATACTTTTACACTTCGCAATGATATTTACTTTCATAAAAATATCATTTTTGGAAAAGATAGTACCCGTACCGTAAAAGCCCGTGACTTTGAATATAGTCTTAATCGCCTGCTTGATGAGAACATTGCTGCTCCCGGACGCTGGATATTACAAAATGTAGAAAAATTCCATGCTGTTAACGATACCGTTTTTGAGATACAACTTACTAAAACATTTCCTGCTTTTCTTGGCATGTTAAGCATGAAATACGCATCGGTAGTGCCACATGAGGCTTTTGAAGCAAAAGACCATGATTTCCGTTCAAATCCTATTGGTACAGGTCCATTTCAATTTAAGATATGGGAAGAAAATGTAAAACTGGTATTACGCAAAAATCCGCTGTATTATGAAAAAGATGAGCAAGGTGTACAACTACCCTATCTTGAAGCTGTAGCCATTACTTTTTTACCCGATAAACAAAGTGGCTTCCTGCAATTTGTACAGGGCAAACTGGACTTTGTTTCGGGGCTCGATCCTTCTTATAAAGATGAGATTCTTACTCCAAAAGGCGAGCTTCAGCCAAAATATCGCAATGATGTAAAAATGATTACCGGCCCTTACCTTAATACAGAATATATGGGCTTTAGGTTAGATGGTGCTGATAAAGCTGTGAAAGATAAACACATTCGCCAGGCTATGAATTATGGTTTCGATCGCGCTAAAATGATCCTCTTCTTACGTAATGGTATGGGGACTGCTGCCACAAGCGGTATGATTCCAAATGGACTTGGCGGATTTGGAGCCAAAGGTTATGAATTCGACATTGTTAAAGCCAGAGAGTTAATAGCCAATTATAAAAAACAGACAGGTGACAATGACCCTAAAATACAAATGAGTACAAGTGCGTCGTATTTGGATATTGCCGAGTACCTACAACGCGAATGGCAAAAAATAGGACTCAATGTACAAGTTGATGTCAACCCACCTTCTACCCTAACACAATCCATCTCTACCGGAAAGGTTTCGTTCTTTAAGGCCAGTTGGATCGCCGATTATCCTGATGCAGAGAATTATCTTTCTTTATTCTATAGTAAGAACTTTTCTCCGGGAGGACCAAATTACACTCATTTTAAAAGTGACACTTTCGACAAATTATATGAGCAGTCTTTTTTTGAAACAGATGATAGAAAAAGGCAGGAACTATACAAACAAATGGATGCTATAGTAATGGAAGAAGCTCCTGTAATTCCTTTGTTTTACGATAAAGCTTCCCGTTTTGCACGCAGCAATATAAGCGGATTGGGTATAAACCCATTGAATCTATTGGTTTTGAAAAGGGTCAAAAAGGATTAATGAAATTGTTCAATAATAAATATCGTATAGATTCTGCCAGGCTTAATAACTGGGATTACTCTCAAAATGCAGTATACTTTATTACAATTTGTTCAGGAAATAAAGAACATTACTTTGGTGAAATTAAAGATGGTAAAATGTACTTATCCGATATTGGAGAAATTGCAGATATCTTTTTAAATCAAATTCCTGACCATTTTAATTTTACTGCTATCGATGCTTATGTTGTTATGCCAAATCATATACACATTTTACTTGTAATTAACAGACCAGTTTCAAAAGTTGAGATATTACATAGTGATATTATTCAAAAAGGAATTACTGACGAGGATATTTTTATTAATGTACGGGAGACGTTGCAGTGCAACGTCTCTACAGATGGAAAAAATGAATTCATGGCTCAGATTTCTCCAAAAAAAGGATCTGTATCAACAATAATAAGATCCTATAAATCTGCCGTTTCAAAAGAAGCTAGAACAATAAATTATGGTTTTTTATGGCAGGAACGCTTTCATGATCATATCGTTCGCAATGATTCTTCATACTACAAGATCAAAAATTATATCCTTGATAATCCTGCAAATTGGGACAAAGATAAATTTTATTAATCCCGATGTAGAGACGTTGCATTGCAACGTCTAACAAAACAACCCAATATCAGAGACGTTGCAGTGCAACGTTTCTACAGTGTTACATCACAATAAAATTCCTAAATCTTTCCAGAATCCCTTCATTACTTGCGGGCTTAATCTGTATATTTGATATACTAACAAAATGCGGCAATATGAAAATCCTAATCATAGAAGATGAGAAGGGCCTTAGGGAGGTAATACAGGAATCTTTAGAAAAAGAGAAATATATTGTAGAAACCGCTCATGATTTTTTATCGGGGTTTGAGAAAATAGGCACCTATGATTATGACTGCGTTCTTATTGATATTATGTTGCCTAACGGCAGTGGCCTTGATCTGGTGCGTGAGCTTAAAGCACTTCGTAAAAAAGAAGCTGTGATAATCATTTCTGCTAAAGATGCTGTAGACGACAAAGTTGCCGGGCTCGACCTTGGTGCTGATGATTATCTCGCAAAGCCTTTCCATCTTGCTGAATTACATGCCCGAATAAAATCGGCCATACGACGAAAAAGCCATGATGGCGACACCGCTATTGTATGGAACAACCTAAAAGTATCTCCAGAACAGCGTACTGTTTTAGTAGACAATATTCCATTGGTTCTTAACCGTAAAGAATTTGACCTGCTGTATTACTTTATTATTAATCCTAACCGATTGATCAATAAAACTGCCTTAGCAGAATCGGTTTGGGGCGATTATACCGATCAGGCCGACAATCTCGATTTTGTATATTCACAAATAAAGAACCTTCGGAAAAAGTTAAAAGATGCAAATGCCGAAGCCGATATACAGGCAGTATATGGTATGGGCTATAAAATGAGTTAATGAAATTACAAGTATATACATTACGCTATCTTGTTATTGCCCTACTGGTCGTTGTTGCCGTATGGGCA
>RCUH01000090.1_pt1 | contig 149362 bp, 130 predicted proteins | sample 2166191 | NCBI WGS metagenome assembly RCUH01 (sample SAMN09932848, study PRJNA488358) | compost metagenome | feature: garden; material: soil; isolation source: compost soil in an enriched community after 214 h of incubation | place: Germany: Experimental Botanical Garden Goettingen | collected...
AGCAGTATTATACCTTTGGTGATGTAAACAGACACCCGCAAGGTAGGGTAGTCAGTATAGCCTATTATGCCCTTTTAAGATTAGGAGGGGATAAGGTTGTAAAACCAATAAGCAATTATGCGAAGCAAGCTTATTGGAGAAATGTTAAAGACCTGCCTAAATTGGCCTTTGATCATCAGCAGATTTTTGAAAAAGGAATGGAGAAAATCAAGCGGCGGATTAAACATCAACCAATTGCATTTGAACTATTACCTGAGAAATTTACTTTAACCCAGCTTCAAAACGTTTATGAAGTGATTTTGAATAAAAAACTGGATAAACGAAATTTCAGAAAAAAGATGTTGAGCTTCGGCGTACTGAGAGATTTAAATGAAAAACAGTACGGAGTGTCATTCAGAGCAGCGACCTTGTACAAGTTTGACAAAAGGAAATACGCTAAACTATTCAGCAAAGAGATCTCATTTTAGCGTCTTTAATAACCCGAAGGACCTCCAGAGTGTTTCTATGAATACAAAAATGGCCGTATCATAATTGATGATACGGCCATTTTAGGTATATTATTAATGTAATTGTTATTTATTCACGATGTTGACATGGTAATTAACAAGGTCATCTATAGGAGAACGGATGATTTTTCCGATACCCATTTCATACCTGTCAGCCACCACGCTTAATATATCTCTGAAGCTATAGCCAACAGAACCAACGCAGTTTAATTTGTAATCTTTATAGTTCGGGTAGTGCGTAACCAGATTATCAAAAAATGCGGTAAAAGCATAGTTAATTGTATCGAAAGTATAGTCTTCGTAACTGTCCTTATAATCGTATACAAACTTGCTGAAGCCTGCGCAAAAACGATTAGGAAGGGGTTTGTTATAGATATTGTCAAAAATGTCCTCATTGGTTAAAGCATAGTTGTCATAGAAACTTTCTCTAAGACCTTTAGGCATATAACCTTTCATGTAGTCGCTTAATATCTTTTTTCCGATAAAGCATCCACTACCTTCATCACCTAAAAAATAACCTAAGGAATCTATGTTTAAAGTAATGTCTTTACCATTGTAAAGGCAAGAGTTTGTTCCTGTGCCCAGAATTGCTGCAAAACCTGGCTCATCGCCTAGTAAAGCTCTGCACGAAGCCAAAAGGTCGTGTCCGATGTTGATCTTTGCATTCGGGAAAACCTGTTGCATAGCATCTGATACAATTTTTTTGTTTGTTTCTGTTGAACAACCCGCTCCGTAATAGTTTACCTCGGTTAATTTCTCTGTTTCTAAATGGTCTGGAAGAGACTTTCGTAAAGACTCAACAATGTAATCAGTTTTTGAAAAATATGGATTATAGCCTTCTGTATTGAAAAGAATTTTTCTTCCAGCTTCGTTAATTAAACACCAATTGGTTTTGGTTGAACCGCCATCTGCAATAACTATCATCTTAGTTCGATTTTTTCTGGATAAAAGTAAATAATCCTACCATTTTTGTACACATTTTGCTCATAAATTTATTTTTTTGGTTTTGGTTGTTTAATTATTTTTCTGCCTTTAAATGCTGAAGAAGCCTGTTTTTTCGTTTTTCTTAGGTTAAGATATTGTTAAATAAACACTAAGCTAAATTACACTTGTTATTTTAAATTCCAAATTTAAAATTCCAGTCCAAAAAATAAGGGCAAAACTGCGGGGATATGCTGTAAGTTTTATGCTTATATTGGTGGGTAATTTGAAAGTGCTTCAGTAATATTGTATAGAAAATTTATGCCCATGAAAATAGATCTGAGAAGTGATACTGTAACGGTGCCGGATGGTGGTATGCTAGAAGCAATGATGACTGCCAAAGTTGGTGATGATGTTTTTGGTGAAGATGAGACCGTACATGCCCTGGAGCATAAACTCGCTGCGCTCTTTAATATGGAAGCAGGCCTATTTTGTCCCTCAGGAACAATGACCAATCAAATCGCCATTAAATGTTTCACAAATCCAATGGATGAAGTGATATGTGATCAGGGCTCCCATGTATATCGTTATGAGAGGGGCGGCATTGCTTATCATTCTATGGCATCGGTAAGGCTAATAAATGGGATAAGAGGTATTCTTACGCCAGAGCTGATTGAGCCTGAAATAAATGAAGAGAATATCCACTATCCAAATTCCAGTTTGGTGGTGTTGGAAAATACAATGAACAAGGGGGGCGGCGCTTGTTATAGCCTGTCTCAGATAGAACCCATTCATACGCTTTGCAATATCAAAGAAATGAAATTGCACCTGGATGGTGCTCGTATATTTAATGCCTTAACTGCAACAGGTGATCATGCATCGGCTTACGGACAGTATTTTGATGGCATATCTGTTTGCTTGTCTAAGGGGCTCGGCGCTCCAGTTGGTTCGGTTTTACTGGGCTCAAAGGAAACCATTAAGGAGGCCATTAAAATTAGAAAAGCCTTTGGTGGCGGTATGCGCCAGGCAGGATTTTTAGCAGCTGCGGGTATTTATGCCTTAGATCATAACATTCCTAAGCTAGCCTTGGATCATCAACATGCTAAGGCATTAGCTGATGCTTTGAGTAAGGTAAGCTATGTTTCATCAGTACTTCCTGTTGAAACTAATATAGTTGTATTTGAAGTTGCCAAGGGGATAAAACCTGAGAGCGTGGTGCATCATTTGGCAGAAAGCGGAGTACTTTGTAATGCTACCGGACCAAAAACGGTAAGAATGGTGACACATTTAAATATTTCTGAAGAAATGATAGATAGGGCAATCGAAAACATAATACATTTGCACTTATCAGCTCATAAATAACTTTCATCCATTAATGAAGAAAATTCTTATAGCCAACCGCGGCGAAATCGCATTGCGTATCATGCGTTCAGCCAGAGAAATGGGAATAAAAACTGTTGCCGTATATTCAGAAGCAGATCGCCAATCTTTACACGTATTGTACGCCGATGAGGCCGTATGTATAGGACCAGCACCCTCTAATCAATCTTACCTTTTAGGAGAAAAGATTATTGAAGCTTGTAAAATTACAGGCGCTGAGGCCATTCACCCTGGTTATGGTTTTTTATCTGAAAATGCAGGTTTTGCAAGATTAGTAAAAGCATCAGGATTGATATTGATAGGTCCTACACCTGAGGCCATGGAAATTATGGGTAATAAGTTGTCTGCCAAGGCAGCAGCGTTGAAATACCAAATTCCAATGGTTCCGGGGACAGAGGAGGCCATTACAGACATTGAAGAAGCAAAGCTAAGAGCTGTAGAAGTCGGATTTCCGATTTTAATTAAAGCTGCAGCTGGCGGTGGTGGTAAAGGAATGCGGGTAGTGGAGCAAGTATCCGATTTTGAAGAGCAAATGCAATTGGCCGTAAGTGAAGCGCAATCGGCTTTTGGCGATGGCTCTGTATTTATTGAACGCTATGTTTCTTCACCACGACATATAGAAATACAAGTATTAGGAGATACGCATGGAAATATCGTTCACCTATTTGAAAGGGAGTGCTCCGTACAGCGTCGACATCAGAAGGTAATTGAAGAGGCCCCATCCAGCATCTTAACAGATGAAATCCGCAACAGAATGGGGAAATGTGCGGTAGATGTGGCAAGGTCTGTAAATTATGTAGGTGCAGGTACGGTAGAGTTTATCCTGGATGAAAATCTTGACTTTTTCTTTTTAGAAATGAATACCCGCTTGCAGGTAGAGCATCCGGTAACAGAGATGATTACTGGTTTGGATCTTGTAAAGGAACAGATTAAAATTGCACGTGGCGAAAAGCTTTCTTATCAACAGGAAGACCTGGAGATTAACGGACATGCCATCGAACTGCGGGTTTATGCAGAAGATCCTGAGAATAATTTCCTACCAGATATTGGCACTTTACTTACTTATAAAACGCCTAAAGGTAATGGTGTAAGGGTTGATGATGGCTTCGAACAAGGGATGGAAATTCCAATCTATTACGATCCGATGATCGCAAAGTTGATCACCTTTGGTAAGGATAGGGAAGAAGCGATAGAAAGGATGCTTCGCGCGATTGATGAATACCAGATCACTGGTATACAAACCACCCTTAGCTTTGGGAAATTTGTAATGCAGCACGATGCTTTTAAATCTGGTAAATTTGATACGCATTTTGTAAGCAAGTACTTTAATGCCGATAGTTTGAAAACCGAAAATGATGAGGAGGCCTTGATGGCAGCTTTGTTTGCCGCAACGTCTTTTAAAAAAAAAGGAGTGGTTCAGCAGCAACAAATCTCGCAGGAAAGCACGAGTAACTGGAGAAAAAATAGGTTAAATAAATAGTGAAATCGATATGTTTACAGGGATAATAGAAACACTTGGAGAAGTTAAAAATATAGCTCCAGAGGGCACAAATCTGCATTTTACCATTCAGTCTACGATTAGTAATGAACTTAAGATAGACCAGAGTGTAGCACACAATGGGGTTTGTTTAACAGTGGTTGCTTTAACTGAGGATACGCATACTGTGACTGCGATTCAGGAGACGCTGGAAAAGAGCAATATGCAATACCTGAAAGTAGGGAACAAAGTTAATCTGGAACGTTGTATGCAGATGAACGGGAGGTTAGACGGTCACATTGTTCAGGGCCACGTGGACCAGACTGCTGTTTGCGTTAAAAGAGCAGAGTTGGATGGCAGCTGGGAATACCGTTTTAAATATGATGCCAGCAACGGTAATGTTACTGTAGAAAAAGGATCGGTATGCATCAATGGTATTAGTTTAACCGTTGTAGGTTCCGAAAAAGACGAGTTTTCGGTATTTATTATTCCTTATACTTTTGAACACACCAATTTACATGAAGTAAATGTAGGGGATACGGTGAATATTGAGTTTGATATTATTGGTAAGTATGTTGCCAGATTGGTAAACCGTTAGTTATCTTTTTAGTTCCTCAATCTTATTCTTTATATAGGCGATGTGGCGTCTTTGTCTCTTGGGGTCTTTGATATGGTTTAGGTATTGCGAATAATAATTGATTGCATTCTTTTTATCATTCAGCTTGTCTTCGTAAAGTAGGGCGATATTGTAATATAAACTGCCGTTATTTTCGAATAGCAGGCCTCTTTTGTAAACTTCAAGCGCTTCTTTATTCTGGTTCAAACTTTCGTACGAGTCCCCTAGCAATCCGTAATAAGAGGCTGTTTTTTGCGAAATGCCCTCTTTTATTGCTTTTTGCAGGTATGAACTAGCAGTTTTATAGTCTCTTATTCCCCGGTAAGATAAAGCCAATTGGAAAAACAGATTTTCGGCAGAGATATGGGTTGAGCCAATTAATTTTTTTCCAGCATTTATGGCTTCAGGATATTTTTCTAAAGCCATGCTTACTGGCATTTTTGCATTTAATAATAGAAGGTTGGCACTGTCTGCTGCCAATGCCGGATTCAAGGTTTCTTCGGCTTTATTAAATTGATTGTTTTTGAAATATAACTCAGCCAATCCTGCTGCCACTTCGGCATCCTGGGCATTTAACTGATTTGCTTTTAGCAGATATTCTTTTCTTGAAGGACTTCCAGGATCGCTATCCAATTTTGCCAATTGTTTATAAGCATTGAAATTGTTGCTGTCTATTTTTAACACCTTCAGGTAAAATCCTGTAGCTTCTGGTGATCTATTTGCCATCAGGTTGGCATAGGCCAGCTGCTTTAGTTGATTTACATCTGTACTGTCGCTGTAAATACTTTGAAGGTATTGCGCCGCCTCGGCATATTGTTGTGCCTGATAATAATTTAGTAGTTTTTCACTCTCTAAATTATTGGCAGTTTGTGCCTGTGCGAATTGATACATGATGCACAAAAAAAATAAAAGAAAAAGCTTCTTCATAGGTCGGAAAATTAGCAAAAACAACATGTACTACCAAAAATTAAAACATATTGGCCAGATAATTGGTTCATTAAGTAGTAAATAGAACGTTAATCTTTTAAAAATTGAGATATGGATACTTTAAAAAAGTTTGAATTAATGGAAAAGATTGTAAGAGAGTTGGGCGATTTGCAACACTCACAACAGGCAATTATTCAAAAAATAGGGAAAATTGAAGTTGACAATATAGAGCTGGGAGACAAAAGATTGGATAAAGATCTTTCTGATATGCATCAACGGGTAGCAGATAACCTGGATACTATTGTGGCGATCTTGGCATATTTTGAAGATAAAACCAATAATTTTGGAGACAAAAATAATGTAGATGCGCTAAAAGAACAGCAAGCTATTAATGGCGCAACAGGACAATAAGCTCGTGTGTTAGGTTTTACATTTCATTAACGGGAAGGAACAGCTGAAATTTGGTGCCCTTACCAATTTCACTGGTTACTTCCATTTTTCCGCTGTTCCGTTCCATAAAATCTTTGCAGATCACCAAACCGAGACCAGTCCCTTTTTCATTCATGGTACCTCTTGTCGAAACGCTGGAACCATTGATCAGCAATTTTAATGCGTCTTTTGATATACCCATTCCGTTGTCTTCGATAGATAGAATCATCTGATAGTCTTCGTTGTAGACAGCCGTAATCTTAATTTCACACTCTTCATTGCAAAACTTAATGGAGTTGTTTAGGATATTCCTGACTACAATTTGTATCATCAGCATATCGGCGTATACAATCATCCCTGGAAATACATCATGTATGATATGAATACGTTTTATCGTTGCCGAAGGTAGGTGGTAATTCACTTCGTTGATGATCATGTTCCTCAATTCGAAATGTGTTTTATTGATCCCATAGCCTTTTAGCTGGCTTCTTGACCAATGTAAAATATTCTCTAAAAGATCAGTGGTGTAAAGAATATCTCTGCTGAGCTTTGGAGAAAGCGTTTTGAATTCCTCAACAGTGATCATATCTGTATTGACCATTTTTAGCACTTCAGACAAATTTACCAAAGGACCTCTAAGGTCATGTGCGATAATAGAAAATATCCTGTCCTTTAATTGGTTTAGCTTTTTAAGTTCCTCTGTTTGTTGTTTGGATTTTAAAGCTTCTGTCCTTACAGCGGTTAAATCCTGAAGTTTTATAACTGTAGCCTCGTTGTTCAGTTGGTTATGATTTAGGTACATGATATCTGCTTCCAGGTCAAATGTCTCTTTGCGAATTTGGACTTGCATTTCAATTTTCCCTGAACGGTTATCTTTTAGAAAATCAAGTAATTCGTCTTGCTGAGGGAATAAGGATTCGATCTGCTCCCCAATGATCTTACCCTTTTTAGCTTCAGGAAGATATTTTTTGAAAGCCAGGTTGCAATCAATTACTCTGTTTTTGCCATCTAAAACAAGGTAGCCGTCCTGAATAAGGTCTAATACTTTTTCTCTGGCTACAGGAAGAATATCGAATAATTTAAATCGATAAATAGCCACTGAAATCAAAGAAATGGCAACAATAAATGCAAAAGGAGTAAGGTCTAGATTGTTAAAGGGGCGTATGCCTACCAAATAGGCGAGGTTGACCATCCAGGGGATTAATGCAGCAATAAATATAGTGTAGTTTTGTCTTCTGTAAATAGCATCCGCTTTTCGGAAGGTAGAAAGGATGAGATAACTTCCTGTCCCCATAAGGAGGTAGAAATATACGGTAAAACACCTATACCAGATACCTGGTTCTATGACGAGTGTGGGGAAGGGACCGGAATGATCAAGATTTAGACTTTTGTATTGTAAGTGATGGTAATCGTTTGTCCATACCAATAATATGGTGAGTATGGATACGCTCAGCAAAGCGGCCAGGTTTAAGGGTTTTTTGTACCAACGATCTTTACCGGCCAGATGTAAACAAAATAAAAACCAATTTACTGGTAGCGTTGTTATACCTAAGTATTCAATGTTGATGAAAAAGCGAACTTGACTTAAAGAATCACTTGCGAGTTCAAAGCCATAACCTAAAGACCAAATGGCATTGGATAGGAGCATGAAACCAAATAATCGAACAGCTTCGCCTTTTTTCTGAAATAACCGATACGAAAAAAAAAGAGTAACAATGCCACAAAAAACTAGCGTAATGGCGTACGAATTAAAGTTGAAGTCCATTCAAATTGATAAAGGTCATTAACAGCGCTGAAAGTGTTTGGGGCATTATTGAGGGCGTAGATATAAAACTACGTAAATTAGTTTTCAATTGAAAAAAATTCTTAGTTTTACATAGATAATTTAATTATAAACTTATCACACATATGAAAAAAATAATTTTATCCGCATTGTTTCTCTCTTTAAATCTGGCTGCATTTAGTCAGATATTGCCTAGTTTTCAATTGGGCCTTAAAGGTGGAGCAAATCTTTCTAAATTAAGTACAGAAAATACTTTCAGTAGTGACAATAGAGCCGGTTATTATGTTGGTCTATGGACACGTATAGGTGCAGCAGGTATACATTTGCAACCGGAGTTGTATCTGAGTGGTAAAAACTCAACATTAAAGGATGCATCAGGTCAGGAAAATAAAGTGAAATTTACCAGTTTGGATGTACCGGTATTGGTAGGTACTAAGTTTGGTGCTGCTGGAATTGGCCTACGTTTAAATACAGGTCCTGTAGTATCGTTTGTCTTAAGTGATGAACAATCGTTTAGTGATGCTGCAGGAAGTGCATTTAAAGGCGATTTTAAAGGTCAAAACTTTGCATGGCAATTTGGTGCAGGTCTGGATGTTGGTAACCTTGGTTTTGATTTAAGGTATGAAACCGGACTTTCTAAAATTGGAAAAAATGGGTATGACGATACAAAATTGAGTCTGTTTACATTAGGATTGGCTTACAAGCTGTTCTAAAAATAAAAGTTTTCCACATTTTGTGTAAAAGGGTAAATTCTAGTAGTTTACCCTTTCTTTTTGGCGTTATAATTGATCTGTTAATTCTCCCTAACTTAATTATATACGGCTATGAAAATTAAAGAGTTGCTTTTAAATGGAAAAAGCTTTTCGGAGCTTCTAAAACAGTTTTCAATCGATGCTGCTGATGTCACCATTCAGGATGAAGAATTAATTCTTTCTGAGCAGTATTTAAGACACAAGGAGATTGTAAAAGAAAGTATCTGTATTGAGGGAAAGAATAAGGACGGAATAGTCAATTTCTTTGGAACATTACATTACAACTTACTCAACAAGTTAGCAGTGTTCGAAATGCAGGGTTTTGAACAAGTCGCATTGAGGTAATCATGCGCTTTAAGTATTTTTTGTCACTTCTTTTATTTCGTAATTAAATGCCCCTTTGATAGGCCGTATTGGCGTTTCTCTGTCGTCGCTCAATATCTTTACGTAGCAGGCGCCGAAGTAAAATATAAAGGAAGAATAAAATACAAAGAGCATAATCAATACAATTGATCCCGATGTCCCATAAATATTGCCGATACCGCTTAATGGGAGCAGTATGCGCAATAGGTATTTGCCTATCGTAAATAATATTCCTGTGAGTAAGCCGCCTCTGATGGCTGCGTTCCAGGTTGGCCTTCCGTTGGTTAAGAATTTAAAAAGGACAGAGAACCAGGTGGTAACGATCGCAATAAATAAAAGTTGATTAAGGACGGATAAGAATGCTTTTCCAAAAGTGGGAGAAGCTGTGTTCACATACGTACTGATAAAACCTTGTACACTGTCTGTGAGTAGGCCTACAAAGAACAAGATCCCTGCTAACAATATAATAATCATGGAGCGGCCACGTAATTTCATTTTAAACATGAAACTTGAATGCTCTTTGATGCCTATAGACCAGATTTGGTCCATGGAATTTTTAATGACACTAAATAGTGTAGTCGCCACAAAAAGAAAAAAAACAAAGCTCAAAAGCGTGGCATACCAGTGCTGATCTATGCCTCTGATATTTCTTAGGGTTTGTCGGACCTGCAAGGTGCTGCTATCGTCTAAAATGTTTGCTAGTCGTTCGAAAAGACGCCTTGCTAGTTCTTTTCTGTCAATAAAAAAGCCAAATAAGCGAATTAGGATTAATAGAATTGGGGGAAGAGCAAAGTTTGTAAAGAAGGCTGTCGCGCCTGCTAAGCGTAGGGGATCATTTTTTTGGAATAGCTTAAAAGCAGCGCCAAATCTGGTAAAAAAAAGCTTTGATCTGTAAAGTATGTTGATTTCCATTCCCCGCGTATTGCCTTAAGCTTCGAAAATAACTATTTTTTTTAAATCAGGAACTTAGAACCAATAAAAAAACGGACAGCCTAAAAAAGGTTGCCCGTCCCGTTTTTAAATGAATAAGAGGTTTTTATAAGTTCCCTCTCAGTTCCTGTTCGCGTTCTAAAGACTCAAATAAGGCTTTGAAGTTACCGGCGCCAAATGATTGGGCACCTTTACGCTGAATAATCTCGAAAAATAAGGTTGGACGATCTTCTACAGGTTTTGTGAAAATCTGCAGTAAATAACCTTCTTCGTCACAATCCACCAATATTCCCAACTCCTTAAGTTGGGCGATTTCCTCATCAATTTCGCCAACTCTTTCTGGCATCATATTGTAGTAGGCTTCAGGGGGTGCACTTAAAAACTCAACCCCTCGAGCTTTTAATTCCTTTACTGTAGTCAAAATATCTTTTGTAGCTACCGCAATGTGTTGCACCCCTTCGCCTTCGTAAAATTCTAAATATTCTTCAATCTGTGATTTCTTTTTCCCTTCGGCTGGCTCGTTGATTGGGAATTTTGAGAATCCGTTTCCATTACTCATTACCTTACTCATCAATGCGGAGTATTCAGTATTGATTTGTTTGTCATCAAATGAAAGGATATTCACAAAACCCATCACATCCTCGTACCATTTTACCGTCTCATTCATTCTGTTCCAGCCAACATTACCCACGCAATGATCTATGTACAGCAATCCTGCTTCTGAAGGATTGTAATCACTATTCCAATCTCTATAACCCGGTAAAAAGGAACCTGTGTAATTTTTGCGTTCAATAAACATGTGTACAGTTTCGCCATAGGTATAAATACCCGACATACGAACTTCGCCGTGCTCATCAGTAAGCGTTACTGGTTCCATATAAGGTTTTCCACCACGTTTAGTGGTTTCCTCAAATGCGCTATAAGCATCATCTACCCAAAGTGCCAGAATTTTAACACCATCACCATGCAATTTTACATGCTCAGCAATAGGGCTTTCTGATTTTAATGCCGTAGTTAATACCAATCTGATTTTTCCTTGCTTCAATACATAAGAAGCACGATCACGTACCCCTGTTTCCGGACCAGCATAAGCTAGCGACTGGAAACCAAAGGCTGTTTTGTAATAATGAGCAGCCTGCTTAGCATTACCCACATAAAATTCTATATAATCCGTTCCATTTATTGGAAGAAAATCTTGCGCTTTGGCAATTTTTTCTGCAAATGTTTGTGTTGACATCTTAGTTCTTTATAATAATAAGTTAGTTTCTTAATTTTTTCTATTCAATGTTTTCTTGCCAGCTCCGATGATAACTCTCATCCTCAATATTTACCGCATCTTCCGTTAACATTAAAGGGCGGAAAGGATCAATCATTACTGCCAACTCCTCTGTGCTTTCTTTTCCAATTGATTTCTCAACGGTGCCTGGGTGTGGACCATGAGGTATACCCCCCGGATGTAAGGTAATCTGTCCTTTTACCACACTTTTTCTGCTCATAAAGTCACCATCAACATAATACAATACCTCATCGCTATCTACATTGCTATGGTTATAAGGAGCAGGGATAGACAAAGGATGATAATCATATTTACGAGGAACAAATGAACAGATCACAAAATTATGTCCTTCAAAAGTCTGGTGAACTGGAGGTGGTTGATGTAGTCTGCCGGTAATTGGCTCAAAATCATGGATAGAAAATGCCCATGGATAATGGAAGCCATCCCATCCTACAAAATCAAAAGGATGTGTACCATAAGTATATGGATACATAATACCTTGTTTTTTGATGAGTACTTTAAAATCACCATATTCATCAATTGTTTCCAGATCTTGGGGACGTCTAATGTCTCTTTCGCAAAATGGAGAATGCTCTTCTAGCTGTCCAAAAGCATTTCTGTAACGTTTTGGTGTACGTATTGGGCTAAAGCTTTCTACAATGAATAGCCTATTTTTCTCATCATTAAACTCCAGCTGGTAGATGGTTCCTCTCGGGATTACGAGGTAATCGCCATATTTAAAATATATTTTTCCAAATCCTGTTTTTAGCGTTCCAGAACCTTCATGGATAAAGATCACCTCGTCAGCCTGACTGTTTTTGTAAAAATAATCAGTCATAGATTTTCTTGGTGCGGCCAATGAAATGTGCAGGTCGCTGTTTACAAGAACAGGCTTACGACTTTTTAAATAGTCATCTTCAGGCTTAATATTAAAGCCGATCAGACTGGTATGTTTTAAGTGCTTTTCTCTTGCGATTTTAGGCTCAACAGAATAAGGTTCGCCTAAGGCTTTTACAATGGTAGGCGGGTGACAGTGGTAAACAAGAGAATATAAACTTGAAAACCCCTCTGTGGAAACCAGTTCTTCGGCGTACAATTTTCCATCTGGTTTACGAAAAACCGTATGGCGTTTAGGAGGAATAGATCCTAATGTATGATAGATTGGCATAACAGCATTCAATTAATTGGTTAGAATAATATGTAATAACGATAAAACGACGAAAACGTTTTATCAAAAGGCATTAAAAGAGGAAATGCTATATGGAATATTGAGCGAAAATGATCTTAGAAAGCATGGCATACCTGAAGGCGGCCAGGGCTTGCGTGGCTACTTGATTTTGGTATGTGAAACAGCTTTTTATCATTTTCTATTGCGTCCGCTAAATTAAGTATTAAATCCAGTAATAACCAAAATAATAAGACAGATATTATTTTGAGGAATGTTATTTAGCTATAAATGTTACATGGATTACTGTGGGCTTTTTAATCGCCGCCATTGTGCTTTAACTTCGTTGATTATTGTCGGGCATTTGTTTAATTTTATATAGCTTTGGGCAACTACTTAAAAATAAATAATACTGACATATGAAGCTGGTATCCTATAAAACAGAAGACAGAGAGCACCTTGGTGTTTTTGTAGAAGGACACATTTATAATTTAAACTCCTGCGATAAACAAATTCCTGATGAAATGAACGCCTTTTTGCAAGGTGGAGAGGAATTGATGGATCGCGCTAAGAAAGTAGATGCACAAATCAAAGCCGGACAAATGGAGGCTAAAGAGGAGGCTTTTTATGAATTATTAGCACCTGTTCCGCACCCAACATCATGCAGAGATGGTTACGCATTTCGTCAGCATGTCGCAGCAGCACGTAGAAATCGTAGAGTAGATATGATTGCTGAGTTTGATCAGTACCCAATTTTCTATTTTACCAACCACAATGCTATTCAAGGGCCAGGTGAAATTCAATGTATGCCTGATCATTTCCAAAAGCTTGACTTTGAATTAGAAGTCGCAGTAGTTATCGGTAAAAAAGGACGTAACATTACCGCTGCTGAAGCTGATAGTTATATCGCTGGTTATATGGTAATGAATGACATGAGCGCCAGAACACTTCAAATGGAAGAAATGCTTTTAAATTTAGGCCCTGCCAAAGGAAAAGATTTTTCTACTGTAATTGGACCATGGTTGGTTACTCCAGATGAATTGGAAGCCTATAAAACTGCGCCTAAAGCCGGACACACTGGAAATGTTTACGATTTAAAAATGACTTGTATCGTTAATGGTGTTCAGGTATCTGCAGGTAGTACAGCTGATATGGACTGGACATTTGCCGAAATTATCGAGCGTTGCGCTTATGGTGTAGATATTTTACCTGGTGATGTGATTGGCTCTGGTACAGTAGGTACAGGCTGCTTTCTGGAGTTAAATGGTACCGGATTATTGAACGACCCAGCTTTTAAACCACAATGGTTACAAGATGGTGATGTGGTAGAAATGGAGATCACAGGTCTTGGACATTTAAGTAATACCATTCGTAAAGTAGATACTGACTTTTCTATTCTAGCCTTAAAAAAATAGAGAATGTTAACGATAAATACGTCAGAGTTGACTCCGGCGCAATTGCAAAACTACATGCAGTATGCAATTGCGCCGAGGCCAATTTGTTTTGCCACTACTATAGATCAGGCCGGGAATATCAATCTTAGCCCTTTCAGTTTTTTTAACATGTTTAGTACCAATCCGCCGCTGTGTATTTTTTCGCCGGCAAGGAGGGTGCGCGATAATACCACTAAACATACTTTAGAGAATGTACTGGAGGTTAAGGAATGTGTGATTAATATTGTGAATTATGCGATGGTACAGCAGACAAGTTTGGCCAGTACGGAATACGGAAAAGGTGTAAACGAGTTTGAAAAGGCCGGTTTTACGATGCTTCCTTCACAATTGGTTAAGCCACCTCGTGTAGCTGAGGCGCCTGTGCAGATGGAATGTATTGTAAGGGAAGTGATTCATTTAGGAGAAAACCCAGGTGCGGGTAATCTTATTCTGGCAGAAGTTAAGCTCATTCACATTAATGAAGATATTTTAGATGAGGATGGCAAAATTGATCAAGCTAAAATAGATCTTGTAGCGCGCTTAGGGGGTGACTGGTACTGTCGGGTTACACCGGAGAGTTTGTTTAAAGTGGCTAAGCCATTAACTACCTTGGGGATCGGTGTGGATGCTTTACCTAAAGGAGTGAGAAACTCAAAAGTATTGACCGGGAATGACCTTGGAATGCTTGGTAATATAGAGCATTTACCTACTGATGAGGAGATCGACGCGGTAAAAGGCAATGAAGAAGTGAAAGAAATATTCGATGCTACTATTGGTGATGCAAATAACCGTGAACGCGAGTTGCATGAACTGGCTAAACAATGGCTAAGTAAGGGGAATGTAAATGATGCTTTAAAGGTAGTGCTGTTATAAAATACTGACCACCTTCAGGAAACGCTTTTTGTAAAAGCCTTCATCTAAACTGGATATGGTTACTCCTTTGGCATTGCCTGAAGAGGAGTGGATGAATTTAACTTCGTCACCGTTTATAGAATAAATAATACCAACATGACCGGGAGTCCGGGACCTGCTATTTGTTCCAGTGAACAAAATCACATCTCCGATTTTTGCGTCTTCCAATTTTTTGGCTTCCCCGCTTGTAGCAAATTCTCTGGACGAGCGGGGTACCTTAAATCCGAAATTACTAAATACATAGTTTACAAAACCTGAGCAATCAAATCCTCTGCTTGGACTACTTGAGGCAGAGCGGTAACGAATACCCAACATAGACTTTGCGAAGTCCAGTAATCGGTTTGGTGATTCGATTTTTTTGGTCTGACTTACAGGGTTTTGTTCAGTTAATTTGCTAACCAGTTGTTGATATTGAACAGGAACTGTCGTCTGCGATTTGGCCGCAAATGCACTAAAAAACAGAAAATAGAATAGAATAGGGAGTCTCTTCATATCAATGGGCATAAAGATATTAAAATTATACTTTAGCCCAAGTGTTGTTGATAACTTGTTGGTTATGGCGTTGTTACTGCTACTGGGATGATTTTTCCGTTGAAAAACTTATGGCCAGTACGTGCAAAGTCGGCAACATATTTACCCATTTCGAAGGCCAAAACAGGAGATTGATAACCTGGAAATGCTTGTTCCAACATCTCTGTTTGGGCCGAACCAAGCGCCAGACAATTTACCTTAATTCCTGTTTCAAGAAGTTCGAAAGCCAGGCATTCTGTTAAGGCATGTAAAGCTGCTTTGCTAGCTGAATAAGCCGAAAGGCCTGGGAACTTTACGCTACCCTGAAAGCCGCCCATACTGCCGATGTTTACAATGTGACTACCATTGCCCATCAATGGAAGTAAGTTCTGGATCATGTTGAAATGTCCAAGCACATTGCTTTCAAACATATTCGCCATATCCGCACCAGTGGTTTCAGAGAAGGGCTTGTTGATCAATGCACCGGCATTGTTGATCAGGATATCTATGTTGCCTAGTTTCTCTTTAAGAAAAGGTACCAATGCTGCATAATCATCATTTACAATATCAAACTCTACTGGAAGTAGGGTGCATTCTGGATTGATACCTTTAGCAATTTCAAGTAATTTGCGCAGTTTATCTGCCGATCTGGCAATACAAACCACTTTATTATCTTTATTAAGGGTAAATTCTAAGGCTGCTTCAAAGCCAATTCCACTGCTGGCACCTGTTAATACAATATTCATCTAATGCTTAGTCTTCGTTGTTGATCAATTGGGTCACTGGATTTTCGATAACGTGTAAGCCATCGTTAATCAATTTGGTATGATCGGCTTCATTTGCCGATTTAAGTTCCAGGTAATTGCGGACTTCTTTTTCCAATTCAGGGTAAAGCTGTTTGTGGTATAAGATCTCCAAAATTTCCATAGCCGAAAGCCAGTCGTGTCGGTATTCCGATTTCAGGCGCTCAAATAGAATAGGCAATTGTTCCTGATTCGTTCCGTTTTCACGGATTTGGCGTACTGTTCTATAAATAGCGTGTAGCTGTTGGGTTTTCTCGTCGTAAACAACTTTATGCGTCTGCTTATCACTAATGTGCGTAATCTCTTCGTAAGCATCTTTATCCGCCGCTCCGTTAAATACTGAAACGATGGATTCACCTACAGCCATATCATACATTCCCCATTCTGGTTGGAAAAGCACATTTCCATTACTTTCTTTAACCGTACAATCCTCAAATGAGATCAATATGGTTTTGTTTTCATGTTGCAGAATTTCTTTAACCAATCCATTTACATGAATACCACTTTCAAAAGTTAAGTCTGCACGTTTACCGGTTTCAATTCCTAGTTCTTTTAATTGTTCCAAACTCAAATCTTCCAGTGCCGAAGTTTGATTTTTCAATCTTCCAACTGGGGATGAGAATCCGTCTTTATGGTGAAACTTGCCATGTCCTTCAAGTTGTTTGTTAGCTACGGCAATGGCCGATGGACCTGTTGTTTTTATAAAAGTAAGTGCATCGTTGCTGTCAATGCCCATATCTGTGAATACTCCGGTTACCTGTAGACCTGAGCTGTATACCGCAGTTGCTGGGTTTTTACATTCAATTGCTTTTACAATGCTTTCCGTTCCACCTTTTCTAAAGGCCATCGTATCTGCAAAAGTCTCTAAAACATCAATCAGGTTTTGGAAATTCTCCGTTACAAATAGCTGTGGCTGCGGCTTAGTAATATCGTAGCTGTAATTAAGTGTATCTATATTGTACCATAGTTTTTCTACTTTATCGCTCATGCAGCTAGAGCTTTCGCCAATAGAAGAAAGCAAACCTGCACCGTAAATTTTAGGGTCTTCCAATGTACCAATTAAACCATACTCTACGGTCCACCAATGCAATCTGCTCAGTAAAGCCATTTCAGATGGTTCGCCCATGTTTTCACTAATCTGTTGCAATTGTTTTTCCGCTCTTGCGATATCTTCGGCAGGAGCGTCGACAGCCTCTTTTAAAATAGAAAGGTTGCGGATGGACTCATATAATTCAAAATCTTTTGAAGAGAACATGGCTTTCGCGCCAATAGAGCCAAAATAGCTTAAGTAACTATTGTAGTCTGCATCAGCAATAATGGGTGCATGTCCGGCTGATTCATGAATAATATCTGGTGCCGGTGTGTATTCAATATGATTGATCTGACGGATGTCAGCAGCGATCACCAATACACGGTAAGCCTGATATTCCATAAATGCAGCAGGAGGGATAAAACCATCTACCGTAACCGCTCCCCAACCTATTTTGCCGAGGTTGTCGTTCATGGTTTGCAGATCAGGAATATGCTCGATACTTAAACCTGCTCGTTGAAGACCTTTGATGTAAGGATAAAATGCGACATGCTTCAAATAACTATAATTCTGACGCATTACATAACGCCAAACCGCCTGATCTATAGGTGTATATTTCTCATAGTGTTGATCAACAATAAATTGCCTTAAATGCTTCGGTAGCTTAGCTACCTGCGGATTATTAAAGTCATTAAAATCACTCATTTTAACCTTTGGTTTTTATTAGCAAATATACTCAATACTTAAGCTATTCACCAAAATAAACGATCTAGTGACCTTAAAATGAAATATAGTTAAGGATGTTTTTTTACCCTGAATGTGAAATGCTTTTGGAGAAAATAACTACACAAAGAGAGTGTAATGGTGATGAAGGCTTGGGATATAGATGGATAGAAATGTAATCCTTCAACCATGTATTTTAGCATGGCCAGATTAAGTCCAAAATTGATACCTAAAACGGCTGCATACCTGAACATTTGTATCCTTCCTTTTAAGTTTGATTTTGTGAAAACCAGGTATTTATTTAAGGTGAAGCCTATCGAGAAACTAATGAATGTACTGATGATTAAGGCTGCGGAGTGTGCTGTGACCAGTTTCGGTAGAAAAGGGAAATCAACATGAATATTTTCCTGATGCAAAATCCAGTTGTAGGCAATGTAGTAACTCACAATTCCACAGGCCGCTGTTGTACCACCCGATACGAGATATCTGAAGGTGTGTAAAGGCAGCCAGTTAGAGAAAGGCGGGTAAAAGAAGTCTATAATTTTTAACAGGAATTTACGCATCTGGTTATTTTACTGTTAGTTTATTTTCAATCATCCTGTTGTTGTACTGCTGAATAAAGGCTTTTAAGTATTTTTCCATTCTGGAGGCAACTAATGGTTCTTTATCCAGTAGGTTGTTTTTGGTTAGCCTATCAGTTTTTAAATTGTAAAGGGAGAGGTTGATTTTTCCGTCATTGATCAGGAGGTAATCTCCCTGATAAAAACTAAAAGTACCATCGTTGTTGTTTACCGCGAAGTTATCTGGATTTTTATTAAAAGCATCGAACCCTAGCGCAAAGTAAGGTTTATCATAATTCAAATAGTTTAAAACGGTAGGCATGATATCTATTTGTTGCATTATTTTATCCGTTTTTCCTTTTAAGTTGCCACCAGGGTAATATAGAAGGATTGGAATAGAGAAATAGCCGGGAGTAGTTTGGTACTCTGGAAAATAGGATACTGTAGCATGGTCGGCACACAATACAAATAAGGTGTTTTTATACCATGGCATCGTCTCGGCAGTTTTAAAGAAATTACGTAAAGCCATATCTGTATAACCTAGTAATTCTTGTACAGGAAGCGGACCTTTAGGGAATTTGCCAACATATTTTTCTGGTAGTTTGAATGGGTGGTGAGATGAGACGGAGAAAAAGGCCGAGAAAAAAGGCTGTTTTAGCGTGTTCATCGTTTTGGCCATATATTGCATAAATGGATCGTCCCAAATTCCCCAGGTACCATCAAAGTCGCTGGTTTTTCCATACTCATTTAGTCCGTAATAATGTTTAATTCCAGCTAAGTTCGTATAAGATGAAAAGCCCATTGAGCCATTTGGCGCACCATGGAAAAATGCAGTTTCATATCCTTCGTCACCTAGGAGCTTGGCAATACTAGTCGTTTTATTCCCTGAATATACTGAAAGGACAAAGGGTTCACGGATAGACGGTATTCCTGAAATTATAGATGGTAATGCATCAATAGATTTTCGTCCATTGGCATAAGTATGGGTAAAGGTGTAGCCCTGGGGGATCAGCGAATCAATAAAAGGAGTGTAACCTTTATATTTTCCATCCATCAAATCTTTGTTTAGGCCACCAATATGTTCTTTTCCTAAGCTTTCAATGATCAGGAAAACAACATTCAGCTTTTTAAAAGCGGCAGTGTCTGCAGGTTGATGAATAGGGTTATAAATGGAGTTTAAAGTTTGCTCGTCGTAGTAGTTTACCGGTTTCAGCCTTGAAGATTTTAGGGTCCTGAATACACAAAATGGCGTGTTTAGCACCAGGCTCATTTGATCGGGTGTGTCTACAAATTCCCCTGCATTGCTTAAGGTGATTGGTCGGGTTTCAGAGCCCCATCCACCGCGTACGCCTACAATACAAAGCACTGCAACTGCAGCCATAACAACAGTCTGTATCAGGTAAGCCGGCCATTTAAGACGGCTTTCTTTTTTAACGGTAATTTTATCATACAGCCTGATGAAAAACCAGATAAAAGCAGCGTAAAGTATAATAAGGTACCAGTAGTCGCTTAAAAAATCTACCAACAGTTTAAACTTATTCTGTTCGTTGCCAAATTGGCTAAAAACAGTTGCTGTGGTTCTTTTAAGTGTATATTTATAATAAGCAAAGTCTGCAAAGTTGGCCAAAATGCCAATGCTGTTGCTAATGATAAAAAGCCATTTGCAAAAACGCTGATAGCCCTCGTTGTATTTGAAGGGGATAGGAAGAAGATGTAAAAAAATAAATATTGCATTGATATAGATCAGTGCCGATACATCAAACTTTAATCCGCCCCACAAGATGTACAGGTATTTTGGCAGCGTAATGTGCTGAAACAGGGTGTGGTTAAAAGCATAAAATGCGATGCGGCATAGGGTATATAGCTCCATGATAATCAGGAAGCGGTAGGCTAGGGCCAGGTACAGATTTACTGCAATAGGATTCTTTCTTTTCAAACGAATGTAGTTGAGGGCGCCAATTTAAGAATTTTGCAGGTTAAATTGGCAAGGCAACGAAATCTGTTACCGAACAATATCTATACCCTTTATGTGGCTGTATACTTACCCCAACGTAGTTTAGTTTCAATGTGGTGTTGATAATTAGCTTTCTATGGCCAAGGCCTGGAACGCCTTTGTCTAATAAAAGCATGCAAACATTACCAAGGCCGGTAGGAAAGCCGAAGGCCAGATTTTCTCCTAGAGCTCTTTTAGGGTATGTGCTGCTGATCCTGTCTTTAGCCGAGCGCCCATCTTTTGAATTATGATTTGCATAATTATACTTGTTCATCTCTTTAGCATGTTGCTGTGCTACCCAGCTTAAAGCTTCGTCGGGATAGAGTACAGGGAGGTTTTTTACGGGTTTTAAATCTTTTTCCAGGCTTTTATAATATCGATCTTTATCTATTCTTAGCTGGTTGTAATTGCTGTATTGCGCCATTTCCCGGTTATAGGTCTCTAAAAACTCCTGGAAGTAAGTTTTAAAGAACTTTTCGCCGTTTATGCGTGCCAGGTTCATATACATTACCAGATCTTTCTCCTCAGAGTTAAGATATCTTGCATTTTTGGCAGTATTCGCCATCCTTAATTCTTCCTCAGACCATGAGCTGTTGCTTTGAGCTTTAAGTGATACAGATGTGTTTAAGCCCGGAATAAGCCATATTAAAAGCACGATTAAAGGTTTCATAGTTCTGGTAACGCAAAAGGCAGCGCTTTAGTACTTCTTATAGGAATAGGGGCTAGTTCAATTAAAGGCAGTAAAATAGCTGGTGCTGCCCGTGGTCCAACAAATGGATAAAGTTTGGGCATTTTACCAATAGGGTAACAAAAAACCCCGTTTACTATTAGCGAACGGGGTTTTTAATTAATCTTTTCTTAAAAGCGTCTTCCAACTTGTTTTACTTGCAATGATCTCATCAAGGTGTTTAATCTCAATTCGCTGCTGTTCCATTGTATCACGGTGACGAATGGTAACTGTATTGTCTTCTAATGTCTGGTGATCAACCGTTACACAGAAAGGAGTACCAATAGCATCCTGGCGACGGTAACGCTTACCTATCGCATCTTTCTCTTCGTAAATGCAATTGAAATCAAGCTTTAAGTTATTCATGATCTCTTTTGCTTTTTCAGGCAGACCATCTTTTTTCGTTAAAGGGAAGATCGCTACTTTATAAGGAGCTAAACAAGGGTGTAAACGTAACAACGTTCTGCTGTCTTGTTTTTCCTCTGTGCTCAAGTCTTCTTCTTCAAAAGCATTGATCATGGTTAAAAGGAACATACGGTCCAAACCAATTGAAGTCTCGATTACGTAAGGGACATAGTTTCCATAAGGCTTACCTTCCTCGTTCAAATCATTATCAAAGTACTGCATTTTCTTGCCAGAGAACTCCTGATGCTGCGTTAAATCGAAATCAGTGCGGCTATGAATACCTTCAACTTCTTTAAAGCCAAATGGGAATTCGAACTCAATGTCAGTAGCTGCATTGGCATAATGCGCTAATTTAACATGGTCGTGGAAACGATATTTATCGGCAGAAGTGCCTAATGCCGAATGCCATTTTAAACGTGCTTCTTTCCAGTAAGCGAACCATTTCTGATCTTCACCTGGACGAACGAAGAATTGCATTTCCATTTGTTCAAATTCACGCATACGCATGATGAACTGGCGGGCAATCACCTCATTTCTAAATGCTTTACCGATTTGTGCAATTCCGAATGGAATCTTCATGCGTCCTGATTTTTGTACATTCAGGAAGTTTACGAAGATACCTTGAGCAGTTTCGGGACGAAGATAAACCTCTTCAGAACCCTCTGCCATTGCACCAAACTGTGTACTGAACATCAAATTGAACTGACGAACGTCTGTCCAGTTTTTTGTACCACTTACAGGACAGGCAATTTCGTGTTGCTCAATTAATGTTTTTAATTCTTGTAGGTTTTCGCTTTTTAAAGCTTCATCCATATCAGCTTGTAACTTAGCTGCTTTATCTGTTTTTCCGTCTTTTTCATAACGGGTAATTTTATCTTCTAAGAGCTGATCGGCACGGTAACGTTTTTTAGAATCCTTATTGTCAATCATAGGATCATTAAAGCCATCTACGTGCCCGCTTGCTTTCCACACTTTAGGATGCATAAATATGGCAGAGTCTATCCCTACAATATTTTCATGCATTTGTACCATTGCTTTCCACCAATAAGTTTTGATGTTGTTTTTTAATTCGGCACCCAATTGTCCGTAATCATATACGGCACTTAGCCCATCATAAATTTCGCTGCTTTGAAACACAAAACCGTATTCCTTCGCGTGTGATATTACATTTTTAAATTGCTCGTCGTTAGTATTCTTTGCCATAATGATGCAAACTTAGATAAAATTGTAAACAATTTTATCGATCTCTCTTCAACCTTTGAAAAGAAATATTTTACTGAGGAAATATATAAGATTTGGGCAATAACTTTTTCCTACTTTTGAAGTTGATCAGAAGTTTGAGCTGAAAATCTAAAAATAAGACAAATTGAGTATTAAGGTAACCGCGCTGTCCAAGCATTTCGATAAACAAAAAGCAGTAGATGGGATTAGTTTTGAAGCTAAGCCGGGCAGGATATTAGGTTTTTTAGGGCCAAATGGAGCGGGGAAGTCTACCACTATGCGTATGCTTACCGGCTATTTAAAACCTACATCTGGAACGGCCAGTTTATGTGGTTACGACAGTCAGACTCAAAACCTCGAAATGAGAAAGATCATGGGCTATCTTCCAGAAAATACACCTTTATATATGGATATGTATGTGAAGGAGTTTTTGTTGTTTGTAGCCAATACTTATCAATTGAAAGATGCTGCGCTGAGGGTAGAAGAAACCATTAAACAAGTCGGTTTAACTGCCGAACAGCATAAAAAGATAGCGATGCTATCAAAAGGGTACAAGCAAAGGGTAGGACTGGCGCAGGCCATTATTCATAATCCTGAAGTATTGATCCTGGATGAGCCGACTTCAGGACTAGATCCAAACCAGCTATCTGAGATCCGAGACCTTATAAAAGGATTGGGGAAAGATAAGACTGTTATTCTCTCTACGCATATCATGCAGGAGGTTGAAGCTATTTGTGATGATGTGATCATTATCAGCATGGGGAATATTGTGGCAAACGCTCCAATAGTAGACCTGAAAAAGCAACATGGCCTTTCTTTAGAAGAAATATTCAAGAAGTTGACCAAGTAATGCGGTTATAATCCTGTTTTGTTGTCTTTTTTCTTCTCTTTATACGTTGTTTTTTAATTTTTAGTGTATCGATCGGGTTGGCAAATCTTCTTTTTTAGATAGTTGGAAGTGTTTTTGTTTAAATAATTGACATTGTTTTTGTTTTTATTGAAAATAAATTTATTTTTGCCGAAAAATAAGCTGCTATTATTTAGTGGTTTATGGATGATTTAATCAAATAAGTTAACGTAAAACAACCAATGAAAAAAATTTTATTATCATTAATGATTGCTGGCGCAGGTTTAGCAGTTAAAGGTCAAGAAACAGGTGTTAAATTTGGTGTTAAAGCCGGAGTAACTTTTCCTACACTTTCCTACTCTTCAGATCTTGAGGAGGGTGTAAAAAACAAAGCAAATACTTCATTTTATGTGGGCGGTACTGTAGATATTCCAGTTGGTGGTATGTTTTCAATTCAACCTGGATTAACTTTTTCAGGAAAAGGTGATAAACAGGAAGCCTCAGTGAATGAAGGTGGGGATAGTTTTTCTCTTAAGGCAAGTACAAGGTTGATGTATATTGAGCTACCTGTAAACGCAGTTGTGAGTTTCCCTGTAGGAGAAGGTAAAGTATTTGTTGGAGCAGGACCGTATTATGGAATGGCTATTTCGGGACAAAGTAAAAGGGAATCTAAAATGACTGTAGATGGTATTACTGTATCTGAGGATAACTCTAGTGATGCTGATTTTGGTAAAGATGGAGATACTAAACGTGGTGATTTTGGTTTGAACTTTTTAGCTGGTTATCAATTGGGTAATGGTTTTAATATTCATGCTGGTTACGGATTAGGATTAAGTAATATCTCTAAAAATTCGGGTGATTTTAAAGTTAAAAACAATGTATTTTCAGTTGGTGTAGGTTTTTCTTTCTAACTATAGATTTTTACACAAAAAAAGCGCTTACCGATTTGGTAGGCGCTTTTTTTGTTTTTAGTAATTTGATTTTATTTATTCTTTTGTAACTATGGCAAAGTTTTTGCATCAAAGGAGTAAATTAAATTAATTAAACAAGTAAGAGAAATGAAAAAATTATTACTTCTAACAGCAGTTGCAGGTTTATTCGCATTTACTAGTGTTAATGCACAAACTAAAGGTCCAAAATTAGGTATTGGTGCTGAGTTTGGATTCCCAATGGGAACTTTTGGTGATGTTTTTAATCTAGGTTACGGAGGTGCATTGATGTATCAACACCCTGTTGCTGCAAACCTAAACATTACAGGTAGCGCAGGTTACACTGTTTTTAAAGCAAAAGATGAATTCGGCGGCGGTACGAGTGGGGCTATTCCTGTTAAAGCTGGTGCAAGATATCTTTTTGGTGAGAACTTTTTTGTAGGTGCCGAGTTAGGTGCTTCATTCTCTACTGAATCGGGATCTGGAAATTCTACTGCATTTGTATATGCACCAGGTGTTGGTGTAGATTTTCCAGTGTCTGACACAGGTTCAATTGAGTTAGGTGCTCGTTACGAGGGTTGGTCGTACAGCGGTGGAACTAATGGTTTCCTTGGTCTAAGATTGGCTTATAACTTCGGTCTATAGTCGAAGAGTAAAATTGTTTTAATAAAATTTAAATATAAAAAGCGGCTTATTTAAGCTGCTTTTTATATTTAATAACAACAGTCTTGCTGTTTGGTTATTTGTCAAATAGTTGGTTGTACCCCGCTGCTGTATACCATTTAAGTTTTTTGTAATAATTTAAATTTTTATCTTCTTTATTCGGAATATGGGTGGTTACACCACTAGATGTTTCAATCTTATTTCCTAAAAAGTAAGGTGTGTGAGCTGTATATTTAACCATTTTGTCAAGCTGTAAAATTAACTCAGTAGCCTCAAGTTGATCAAAATTCTTATTCAGAAAATCAAGGAAATCGTATTGAGGTACGGGAAAAGTCGTAGAAAAATCCATTCTTTGTACGTTACTTCTTACTAATGTATCGTCAGGCTTTTTAGTTTTCAATATTAGATCCTTCATTTTGCTGGCAAGTGCTCCTAGTTCTTTCGTCTCAATTACTGAAACAGTTGCTGATTGACGTAAACCAGTTAATGAATTGTAATAATTAAAATATTCCTTAGCTATACTTTTTAATACGTCCAAATCTTTAAAAAGATAGGAGGTAATTGTCTCATAGGGATAGCTGTCTGCAATTGTCTCCGATGGGGAAGCAAGGATGTATTTTGCTTTATCTTTAAGCTCAAACAAAACTTCAAGACTCGCCATAGAGCAGGCATCAAAAATTATAAAGTCAAGATTATTGGGTAACGCTTCCTTTAATTCAATTATGTCCATTTCCCTGCCACGATCGTAACCAAATGATTTTACTTTTGGCAGGGACTGTTCTGATGGTGCCCATGATGTTGCGTGGGACCATAAAATCAGGCCGTATGAACTTGACGGATAATGGCTTTGTGAAAAGAGTACCACATCTTTTAAATTTTCGGGGCCAGAAAAATTTTCGTTTTCAAAAGTCTTTACTGTATCACTTGCAATTTTATTACGATTGGTGTCATGCTTAATTTTAAGCAAATAGGAATACCTGTTGGTTGTTTTTATGTATACTAGTAAGATGCCATCTATATTCAACGCCCCCTGTTCCATTCCATTTACGGAATTTAAAGCGTCATACTTTAAATTGTTGTTGGCTTCCATGTATACAAGAACTGTCCTATTGTTTTTTTGTTTAGGCTGGTGGATATCTCGTTTGCAACTAAAGAATATTATTGAACAGTATGCGAGGTAGTAAATGTATTCCTTCATGTTTTAAAGTGGGATAAAACCACCTCAAGCTAATTCTTGAGATGGTTTGTGAGATTAGTTTAATATTACTGGATCCTAATAGGGCATTGGCATCACCACAAGTTCAATTAAACCATTTGAAATGGTACCCATATCTAATAAATTAGAACCAGCTATTCTTTGTCTGATAACTGGATCGGAAAAGAATAATTCCAGTGTTCCAAGGTCATCTGAGTTCAGTTGGGTTGTAAGAGTATAAGTATTTGTTTTTGTCGACTTTGCTGAAGCTCCAAAGTTTAAGCCATATTTAGTAACCTTACCTAGAGTCGTGTTGAAGCCAAAATTGGTTGCAAATTCCATTGTTGACGTTTCTGTTCGGGTAGATGTTTGTTGATCATCTATTTCAGAAACATAAAATTTCCAGGCCATTCCATTATTTTCTAGGTCCCAATTAATTAAGGGGATATTTAGACCAACTTTATTATTATGTATGGTTTTTATCCGTGCATAATTATATAGATTTCCTACTTTAAAACGGTATTCGTATTCAAGATAAAATAATAAATCTGGATCTATTGAAACCATTCTTGTTATCGTCGTTCCAAGGCCTAACTTGTTGTTTATTAGTATTTCAAATCTGAACTCAAAATTGCCATCTGTCCATTTTAAATTTGGGGTCATTAATCCGAGTTTTTCTCCCACATAAGTGGGATCGTCCTGATCCCTCATAAAACCTATTGCAGAATTATTAAATCGAATGGATCTGATCGTTTCTTTAAGTGATATATTAAGAGGTCCTTTAGTGTCTGGATCATGATTAAGTCCATAGTAAATATGATCTCTTTGCCAATCACTATTGGAAACCCCCATTAAATCATACGCATTTAATAATATAGGATCAACTTGCCCAACCGGAAAATCAATAAGATGGTTTGTTCCTCCTACAGGGTCACCTTTAGTTTTTATTGTACCATCAAATGCTGGATCAACGAATGCATAAGAATCTTTACTTAAAGAATTGGCTGAACCACTTTTTAGTAAAATCTCATCTTTAACTTTTATACGCTCATTATTTTTGATTACTAATGTCGGAAAAGCGGGTATTTCGTCTCTATTTAGAGAAAGAACAAAATGTCCGTCCCCAAAAAACTCCTGTTGATTTTTTACAGTATTTTCAGTCGTTACTAACGGATTTTCATTAGATGTATTCCATTTTTCTGCTGAAAAACCAGTTGGGAGTTTTGGTACAAATATGGTAAGTAATGGCAAGCAGTCTTCTATTTCTTTTAGCTTGCTCTCATTATCGGCATATTTTACCAATTTAGTTCTAAACGTTTCATTTTTGGAAACAATCTTATCTCTAACAAAGGCATAGAATACATCAAAGTCATTATCAATCTGCTTAAGTGATTCATTTTTGATAAATTCTCTTAAACTAATGTCTTCATTGACTGCTTTTGATAAGATTATTGCAAATTGCTTTTTTGCTGAATCTACGTTTAATGTTTTATTTTTGACTACCTCATTTTCTAGTTGGTTATTCTTAAAATCCTTTTTGCAGGAAAAAATTAGGGCAAGAAACATGCAAAACAATGGGGTGAAAGTTTTTTTTTTCATTTTTATTGTATTTTTATATTTGACTTTGCCTACTCTTTTTAAGATTTTCGGCTTCCTCTTAAGATTTTATATGAAGCAGAATTAATACTTATTTAAGTCCAATATTTCAGACGTAAAAGGAACTAACATGAATTTTAGCCAGGTGTGAGGCAATAGGGTCTGCCCACTGTCGTGTAGGATTGAGAGCATAAAATTTTATGGAGCTGAATTAATACTTATTTAAGTTCAATATTTCGGTGATGAAAAGGGACTAATATGAATTTTAGGCAGGTAGGACGCAATAGGATGTGTCCACTGTTGTGTAGGATTGAGAACATAATATTTATGGGAAGCTGAATTAATACTTATTTAAGTTCCATATTTCGGACATGAAAGGGCGTAATATGAATTTTAGCCAGGTGTGACGCAATAGGATGTGTCCACTGTCGAATAGGATTGAGAGCATAATTTTTGTAGTTAATTGTAATAAAAATAAATACAGGGTAGCGTTTTTTTTGTAAAGTATTTATAAATATTGACTTGTGTATTTATATTACGTCAATGAGTAGTTTCACTACGCGAATGAATATATTTTTTACGTTAATGATATTTTTGACTAGTTGAGGGGTTGAAGTAGTGATTTTTTTTAATCAATAATTTACTTCTTAGTATAAATTAAGTGATTCGTATTTTTACGGATGTAATCTCATGTAGTAGGTTGTTTAAGAGTTGATTGCCGAAGAGGGTTGTACGTTGATGTAACTATTGGTTTCATCGGATTGAGATTAGTTTATAAAGGTCTATTGTGCGAAGAACAATTTTTTTTATATCAATGTATCGCTGCTTGGAGTAATGACCATTGGCAATCCTGCCAATCTGTAAACATATGAAAGAGCAATCCAATAGCAATTATTCGTGTCTTAGGGAATAGCAATAGTATAAAATAACCAGCGATTGCATAATAGGAGTGGAGAGGATGATAAGCCATGCTTGCCTCCATTTATCCCTAAAAAAAACAAATGCAATTAAGCCTGGTGCTAAAAAGTGTAAGCTATAGTGAACTATTGGTTTCAGGATAGCTAATAAATCGGCGGAATTCATATTTCGATAAATCTAAACATTATCCAGGTACATCAGATACCCCTTTTTAGATAAGAAAATAATAAAGAGCGTACATATCCTTCATCCTCCAAAAATAAGATTATAAAAATCATATGAAATTGTCAATTGGCAAAATTTTGGACGTATGTCACCTTCAAAGTCTGATGTTGCTGATTTCTTACTTAAAAAAAAATAGATGTGAACCCGAAAAAGATTAACGTGTTTTATATGTGAATTAGAGCCTTTTTATCAATATATCGATTTCAATTTTTGTGTTAGTTTGGTCGTAAAAAGTTCAGCACCAGTTTTATTTAGGTGAAGTGCATTATAGAAATATTTTTTTTGATAAGACATTGTATCCTTAGAGTAGTCGTAGAAGGGTATTTTATACTTTACACTAAAATTTGTGTATAAGTCGATTATTTGCTTTCTGTTTTTAACAAATAGTTGACCTTCAATGTATTCTGGTGTGTAGACAAATACAATGTTTATACCATTGGCTTTACATTCTTTTAGATATCTTTCAAATAGAATTAATGAAGGAGTGTCTATTTTTACTTCATAATATTTCATCTTTTTTTTAGCATTATCAAAGTCTGAATTCCATGCCCGATCTTGACCTTGATATCCTTTTATTCTTTTTGCCGGGTAGTTTTTAGGCTCGAAATATTGCTCAATAGAATTAAGTATAATTGTCTCTTTTCCATAATACCTTACAGCTGGCAGTATATAGTCAAAAAAGGTGAAGCCCTCATAACTTGCGGTCGCATCCTTAATATCTTTATTTAGTAGCATGTATGGTAAGAATTGATCGAGATTATATAGCTCCTTCCTTTTTTGAAGCGTTACTTCATCCAGTGAGTGAATTATTAATTTAGGCTTTCTGTTATGTTTTAGTAATAATGAATGTCTTAGGTATTGAAGCCAAAAATTATGTCCATCAATACCTAGATTATAGGCCCTTGTATTAAGGCTATCACTAATTATTTTTGGACTTATGTGTACCCAAGCTCTAGAACTTCCATAAATAACAATATCAGAATTGATCTTTCCGTCAAATAAATCATTCCATGTCGAATATTCGCCATGAACGAGGTCAGGCCTCTTTTTTAATTCTTTTGTGATGAATATGTCTATAAAAACACATGCTAAAATAATTGGCACTAAGAAAAAGAGGACTTTTTTTAGAAAATTTGTCATTAGAATTGAAAGTAAATAAATTGCTGGTTTGAGCCCGCAAGTGTAAAAATTATTAAGATGATGCAATAATAAAATGCGTGTCTTAACGGTTTTGGCCAGGAGAATCCAAACCGGGCAATTGCATATTGTTCTTCTCTTCCTTTCCATTCAATGGCAATGAAAAATATGATAAGAAGAATAGGTGTGGTTGGGAAAATTTCTGGTTTGGAAAAAAGTGATTTTGAAAATATGTTAGAGATATAGTCTAATGCATGTTTTATACTCTCAGCTCTAAAGAATATCCAGGCAAATACTGTTAACGAAAACGTGATTATCATTGATGAGAGCTCCTTAATCGTTGGTATGTTTTTCCCTTGGGCAACAATATCTAAATTACGTCTGTTAGTTTTAAATAAGATAGAGGGCATGATGAATAATGCATTTAAGAAGCCCCAGGCTAAGAAAGTCCAATTTGCCCCATGCCAAAAACCACTTACTAAGAAAATAATAAATGTATTTCTGATTTTCATCCATGTTCCACCTTTGCTTCCCCCTAAAGGAATGTATAAATAGTCTCTGAACCAAGAGGATAGCGAAATATGCCAACGTCTCCAGAATTCGGCGATGTCTCTGGAGAAGTAAGGAAAGGCGAAATTTTTCAACAATTCTATACCAAATAGTCTGGCTGTACCTAAAGCAATGTCAGAATATCCTGAAAAATCACAATAGATTTGAAAAGTAAAAAATAATGCACCTAAAACTAAAGTACTTCCAGAATAGTCTGCAGAGTTGTTAAATATCTGGTTGGCATAGTGTGCACAACCATCTGCAATAACTACTTTTTTGAACAGTCCCCATAAAATTTGTCTGAGGCCATCAATTACTTTTGTATAATTAAAGGTTCTTTTTGTTTGAATTTGAGGTAGTAGGTGTGTAGCCCTTTCAATAGGGCCTGCGACTAAAAGTGGGAAAAAGCTCACAAATACCGAATAATCTATGAAATTCTTTTCAGGTTTTATCCTGTCTTTGTATATATCTATTACATAGGATAGGCCATGAAAGGTATAAAATGAAATTCCGACTGGTAAAATTACCTTTAGGGTCCATGGGTTGATTTGTAAACCGAGCTCAGATGCAGCCTGAGCGAAAGATTCAGCAAAGAAATTATAGTATTTAAATATGCCTAAAAAACCTAAATTAATGGCTATGCTGAGCCAGAACCAAAATTTTTTCATTCCAACATCTTTAGCTGCGGCCATTTTTAGTCCTGTATAGTAATCCAGGAGGGTTGAAAAGATTAATAGGAACAGAAACCTCCAGTCCCAGCATGCATAGAAGAAATAACTGGAAGCAAGAAGCAATATGTTTTGAAGTTTTAAATTCTTATTGGCAATGAACCAGTAAAATATAAAGACAATAGGTAAAAAAATAGCAAAGCTAATAGAGTTAAAAAGCATTATGTTTAGATTTATATATTCTTCCAACTTGTAATGGTGTACTTTGTTCTCTGTTGATCTTCTGTACCGCCGTAGATTAGTGTTTTCTTTATCGGAGTGTTTGGGGTTAGTTCTTCAAAATAATCCATTTCCTTAAACAAGGATGATGAAATCGTCTGTGTTGCCTTAACTTCATATATATCGAAACCGTTATGGGCTTTGGTCAATAGATCCACCTCTCGGCCGTTACTGTCTTGCCAAAAATTATACTCCTGGTGAAGATATAGATGGTTATTCTTCTTAATATATTCGGTAATAATCATGTTTTTGAAGATGTTCCCTTTTAGCCTGTTCTGTTCCAAGTCTTCCGCTTTTCTGATGCCTAGTAAATGATTAAGCAGACCTGTGTCGTAAAAGTAAATTTTTGGTGTTTTTACCAGACGTTTATTAAAGTTCTGACGGTAGGGCTGCATTTGAAATATAATATAACTACTCTCTAATATTGATAACCATGCTTTTGCTGTGGGCTGAGATATATTACATTTATTTGCAAGTGCGTTAATGTTGAGTAGTTGCCCTGCTCTTGCTGCACAAAGACCTATAAATGTTCGGAACAAACTAATGTCTCTAATATTTAATAGCTCAGTTACATCCTTTTCTATGTAGGTTTGGATATAGTTGGCGTAAAAAACAACTGGGTCTATTTCCCTGGCGTAAATTGCTGGATAAAATCCTTTTACTGCTGTTTCTGCATAGCTCTCATTGAGAAGATTTACACTTTTAAGTTCTGTGAAGTCGAATGGTAGAAGTTTGAATAAAGCTACTCTGCCGGCAAGTGTTTGTGTGATATTATTTAACAGGTGGAAATTTTGCGAACCAGATAATATGAATTGTCCCATTTTTCCACTTTCATCAACAATACCTTGGATATATGAGAAAAGAGATGGAGCGCGCTGCACTTCATCAAAAATAACATTTTCATCGTATAGCTTTAAAAAACCTACAGGATCTTCAGTAGCGAAAGACCTTACATCAGGGTTTTCTAGCGATACATATTTATAGCCCGCAAAAATTTGCTTTAACAAAGTGGTTTTTCCTGATTGCCTTGGGCCTGTCAAAGCAATAATCGGAAATTTGCTTTTTTGTTGAGTTATTTTCTCTGCTATTTGCCTGTGTATAAAACCATTCATGAAAACAAATGTAACGCTATTTTGAAATTACATAGCTTTTATTTTGAAATTACATAAGATGTATTTTGAAATTACATAACTTTTAGCCCCGTTTTCAACTAGTTAGCCTGTAGGTCCGTTCTTCACAAGATTAAGGTTTCTTCACACCTGGTTCACACCTCCTTCACACCAAACCCACAAAATGGTACCTTTTTGTGAAGAGATTGTGTCTAATGTGTGGATCATGTGAGGACTATTCCCTAAGCGTAACTAGTTTTCGAGTCGGGTTAGTCTCGGGTTTATTTATCCTCATAGAGGATGCTGGTTGCCGTAATCATGGGGTGGAGATGTTCATAGAATGGCAATATAGATTGGTGATTAATGAAATATCTCTTAAATATTTTCTTATACCTGAAAGGTAGCAAAACGTGTTTTTGTGCTTATCTTGCTATTAATTAAATGATTAATAATCTAAATCAAATGAAATGGGAAGAATTAAAAAAGGAATTCTAGGGGGATTCTCAGGAAAAGTAGGTACTGTGGTTGGCGCAAATTGGAAAGGAATAGATTATATGCGAGCTTTACCAACGCCAAGTACTAAACCTTCCAGCGATAAGCAATTGGCTCAGCGAAACAAAATGGCATTGTTGAGAGGGTTTTTACTGGGGGTGAGTGATATTGTTGAAACTTGTTTTCAAAATATTTCGAAGTATACATCTATGAATGATGCTTTATCATACAACATGTTAAATACTATTGACGGGTTTTACCCCGATCAACGTGTGAATTTTAAACAGTTGATATTCAGTAAAGGTGAGCTACTGGGGGCTTGGTCGCCAAAAATTGTTTCAACAAAAAGTAATTCAGTTGATTTTAGTTGGAAAAATGGAAACTTCACGCCGCTGTGTGCTGCTGATGATCAGGTGACTTTAGTTGTTTATGATCCGGTAGAGAACGAGTTTTGCATACTGGAAAAAGCGGCACTGAGGGAAGATATGGCTGCAAGGTTGCTCCTTCCAGAAAATTTCAGTGGACATACGTTGCATTGTTACATCAGTTTTTATTCAGAAAATAGAAAACTGGCCTCTACGAATGAGTATCTAGGTGAAGTAAAAGCGGTTTAGATTTGTGATCACAGCTATATTTTATAATATTGCGGGTCTTAAATAAGTACTACGTGAAAAAAATAATATTAATTGCCGTTATAAGTTTTTTTATGCTCAATCACATGAACGCTCAAACAAAAAGATATGAATCTAAGATTGGTTTGGGCGTTGATGTTGGTCTTCCTGTTGAAGATTATAAAAATTCGGCTGACTATGGTGTAGGTTTTTCCTTACTTTATCAGAAGCCAGTTGCCGAAAACTTAAACATTACCGGAAATATCGGTTATTTAAGATTTAATGGTCCGGAAATTTTAGCAAATATTGATTACAAAGAGGGTTTTGTGCCGATAAAAGCAGGTGCCAGATATTTTATCGCTCCATATCTTTATGGTGCTGGCGAACTTGGCGTTGCTTTTTCCACCGCTTATGGGAGGGGTGCTGGAACAGCATTTACTTATGCCCCAAGTTTGGGTACGGAATTTCCGGTGTCTAATAGTGGGACTGTAGATGTGGGTATAAGGTATGAACGCTGGTCGAGAAGTAGTGCTACACTTTCATTTGTTGGTTTAAGGGCTGGATATAATTTTTAGCGGATATTTTTCTAACTTCGGCGTCATTAATCTGAATGCATGTACGCAGTTTTTAAACGGGAATTATTTAGTTTGTTAAATTCACTGATGGCATATATCACCATCGGCGTTTTTCTATTGGCCTCGGGCTTGTTGCTCTGGTTTTTTCCTGATACTTCAATATTAGACTATGGCTATGCAGAGCTAACTGGCTTTTTTAGTTTGGCGCCTTTTTTATTCATGTTTTTGATCCCCGCGATCACCATGCGTTCTTTTGCAGAGGAGCGAAGGGAAGGTACTTATATTTTGTTGGCCACAAGGCCGCTTACTGATTGGCAAATTATTTTAGCCAAATACCTGGCCTGTTTGGTTTTGGTACTTTTTGCATTGATCCCCACGCTGATCTACTATTATTCTATTTCTCAATTGGGGTTGCCTAAGGGAAATATAGATACAGGAGCTGTAATAGGTTCTTACGTAGGTTTATTGTTATTGGGCTCCGCATTTACGGCAGTGGGCATTTTTGCATCCTCGGTTACTAAAAATCAAGTTATTGCATTTGCCATTGCAGTGTTTGTTTGCTTTATTGTTTATACAGGTTTTGATGCCATGAGTCAGATATTTGCATTGCAATATTTTGAATCTTTGCTCATTTGGTTAAGTGTAAATGAACATTACCAATCTATCAGTCGGGGAGTATTAGATACCCGTGATCTTGTTTATTTTATCAGTTTTGTCGCTGTGTTTTTAGGACTTACCAGATTTGTGATCGGAGGTAGAAAATGGTAAAAAACAAATATTTTAAGGTTGCGATTTTCCTATTGGCAATTGTATTGGTAAATATTGCTGCACAATACCTGTATACCAGGATAGACTTTACAAAGGAGCGTCGTTTTACGTTGAATGATAAGTCCAAAGCGATCTTAAAAGCCGCAAAACAGCCCATCAGTATTACCGTTTTTTTAGATGGAGATTTGCCTGCGGCCTTTAAAAGACTTAAAAATGCGACAAGTGACTTATTAACAGATTATAAGGCTTATGCGGGGACAGACATCAAGGTGATATTTGCAGATCCTATTGCCGGATTGTCTGCTGCTGAACAAGATACAGCTATTAATAACTTATACCAGGCTGGGATTGAAGCCACTACTTTGAATATTAAAAATGACAATGGCTTTGCGCAAAAGACTATTTTTCCGATGGCTATGATTGTCGCCGATGGCAAAAGGTATCCTGTAAAGTTGTTGCAAAATCTGGATGTGACTGGTAACTACGAAGAGAATATCAATAACTCCATCCAAAACCTGGAATATGTATTTACTTCTGGGATTCAAAAGGTGCTAACGGGCCAACATCCACGTATCGGTTTTACGGAAGGAAATGGGGAGTTGTCTGACTTGTATTTAAGTGATGCAATTAAAAGTCTTTCCGAAAGTTATGAAGTAGGACGGGTAGATCTTAATCTTATTGATAAAAAAGGATTAGATAAATTGAAATTATTGGTCCTGGCTAAGCCTCAAAAGGAATTTACAGAAGCCGAAAAATACAAAATCAACTATTTTGTAATGAATGGCGGTAGGGTGCTTTGGAGCATTGATCAGGTAAGTGCAGATTTGGATAGCTTAAAGGGGAGACCGGAGCAGCTGGCTTTTAACCGTAAGCTAAATCTGGACGATATGCTGTTCATTTATGGCGCTAGGGTAAATTATAATCTGGTTGCTGATGCGAACTGTGCCGAAATACCTTTGGCAATGGGTGGTCCCCAAGGACAAATTCAAATGGCTCCATGGATATATTATCCGCTTTTGATGCCGGATACTGCCAATTCCCTGGTGAAAAATATCGACAACATTAGAAGTGAATTTATTAGTACAGTTGATACAATTGGTGTAAAAGGAGTAAGTAAGAAGGTAATTTTGCATACTTCGGCCTTTAACAAAGTGTTTAACGCACCTAAGATGCTTTCTTTACAGATGGTGGCCGAACAGCCTGATCCTAGAGATTACGCAAGTGTACCGCAGTCGGTAGGGGTATTGCTGGAAGGCACTTTCTCTTCTGTGTTTTTGAATAGAGCCCTCCCTGCCGGGATTGAAGAGTCTTATGCTGCACCGGCATTGAGTAAGCCAACTAAAATGATTGTGATTGGCGACGGGGATATTTTTAAAAATCAGGTGAGTAGCAAAGACGGATCTACTTTTCCGCTGGGCTTTGACCGATATACCCAGAGAAATTTTGGCAACAAGGCCTTGCTATTAAATATCGCTGATTACTTAGCTAATGATGATAATTTAATCGCCCTGCGCAATAAGGAGGTTAAAATAAGGTTATTAGATAAGGCGAAGTTACGTACCGAAAAGTTGCAATGGCAGCTGATCAATGTGCTTGTGCCTCTATTATTGTTAATATCATTTGCAATTTTTCAACATTATTGCCGCAAACACAAGTATGCGAGGTAATTTTTATATTTTTGAGAACTGACTAGATCATAACTATGAGATTTATTGTATCCACATCAACGCTTTTAAAACATTTGCAAACAGTTAATGGTGCTTCGAGCAGCAGCACTGTGTTGCCTATATTGGAAAATTTCCTGTTTGAGATTAAGGACGGAAATTTAACAATATCTGCTACGGATTTGCAAACCAGCATGACGACTTCTTTACCTGTAGAATCTAAAGAGGGTGGGAAAGTTGCTGTGCCGGCAAGAATACTATTAGACACTTTAAAAACATTACCAGATCAACCAATTTCTTTTAATATTGATGACAGTACTTTCTCTATTGAGATTAGTGCAGGTGACGGTAAGTATAAATTAAGTGGTGAAAACGGTGACGATTTTCCGAAAATACCAGTTGTAGAAAATGCGTCTTCGGTAAATTTACCAGCTTCTGTTTTAACTGAAGCGATTACCAAAACTATTTTTGCCGTAAGTAATGATGAGCTTCGCCCGGCTATGACAGGTGTTTATTGTCAACTTTCTGATCAACATATCACTTTTGTTGCTACTGATGCACATAAGTTGGTAAGATACAGACGTACGGATAGCAAAGCGGATAAGAGTTCTTCTTTTATCTTGCCTAAAAAAGCCTTAACTTTATTAAAAGCTGCTTTACCATCTACAGACATCAATGTATCTGTTGACTACAATGCAACTAGTGCGTTTTTTAAATTCGAAAATATCAACTTGGTTTGTCGTTTAATTGACGAGCGTTACCCTGATTACGAAGCTGTTATTCCTGCTAATAACCCAAATAAATTGGTTATCGACAGAGCTTTATTTTTAAATACATTACGTAGGGTAGTTATTTTTGCTAATAAAACTACGCACCAGGTAAGATTAAAAATCAATGGAAGTGAGTTAAACATCTCTTCTGAGGATCTTGATTTTGCAAATGAAGCACATGAGCGTTTAAGCTGCCAATATGAAGGTGAAGACCTTGAAATTGGTTTTAATGCACGGTTTTTGATTGAGATGTTAAATAACTTAAGCGGTGAAGAGGTAACATTAGAACTTTCTACACCAAATAGAGCTGGCTTATTAATTCCTCAAACTAACGATGAGAACGAAGACGTGTTGATGTTGGTAATGCCGGTGATGTTAAATAATTACAATTAGTACTTAAAAGAACACAGACAATGAAAAGATCTTCTTTATTATCATCAAAGACCAGGATGGCTTTCATGATTGCTTGTTCGAGCATTATGTTGTTCGCTTCATGTAGCAAGAAAAATGATATTCAACCAGAACCTGTTGGAGAGGCAAAAGTAAGGTATATAAATGCTTCTTACGGTGCATTAGCGCAAGACTTTTATATAAACGGAGTGAAAAAGAGCATAACTCCACTTGCCTACGGAAATACTTCTGAGTATTTTACCATTCTTTCGGGTGCAAATTCGTTTAATGTAAATGATGCGGGTACCACAACAGCGAATGCAAGTACTCAGGTACAAATTTCTATCGCAGATAAACTTTCGATTTTTTATTACAAAAATACGGATGGCAATCTTACTTTCGCATTTTTACCCGATGCGGCTAGTACACCTCCTGCTGGTAAGGCAAATGTGAGGTTTATTAATTTTAACAGCACTTTAAATGGTAATATGTCAATTACTAATGCTACGCTAGCTACTCAATTGATTCCTTCACTAGCCTATTTTGGGGTTTCGACTTTTTTCTCGGTTGATGCAGGTACCAAGTTTACTTTTTCTGCAAGTGGTTGGAATACTTCTGCTGCTTATGATGGTGCACTCGTTGCCGGTAAAACTTATACCATATGGATTGATGGAAATACTAATCCGGCTAATAAAGATTTGTTAGGACATATCTTTGAGCAATTATAGTTTAGTTCAATTATGACATTTCTATTCTTAAAAATATCATGGTTATTGCCATGATATTTTTATTTTTGGACTTAATTTACAAGATTTGGAATTTTTCAGCTTTTTAATAGACTTCCTCCTGCACATCGATAAGCACCTGGAAGAGATCATCAGAGATTACAGTACCTGGACTTACGCTATCCTTTTTCTCATCATTTTTGCTGAAACTGGTTTTGTCGTTACACCATTCTTACCTGGGGATTCATTGCTTTTTGCAATGGGAGCCTTGATTGCTGGTGGTAACACTGGTTTAAGTATTTTGGTAATGATGCTATTGTTAATGGTAGCCGCAATTGCAGGAAATTCGTTAAATTATAAATTGGGTAGCTTCTTCGGAGTAAAGGTATTTAAGCCCGGAAACAAGATACTTAAACTCGAATATTATAACCAGTCGCATGAGTTTTTTGAAAAGCATGGTGGTAAAGCAATCATATTTAGCAGGTTCTTGCCTATTTTTAGGACTATTGCTCCCTTTGTAGCTGGTGTGGCAAAAATGCCTTTTGGGAGATTCACCATATTTAATGTCATTGGTGGAGTTGCATGGATCGGCAGTTTGCTGCTAGCCGGATATCTTTTGGGACAAATTCCTGTCGTTAAAAGGAACTTTGATCTTGTCATCATTGTGATCGCTGTGGTTACTTTTTTCCCTGCGGTATTTGCGGCTTTAAAATCGAAATTTCAGAAGAAGAATGTAATTGAAGTGGTTGATGAGGCCCTTACAGAAGAAGAACAAAAGCTGAGCTAAGGCTTGCTTTCGTTTTAGAAATTTAAAGCTGGCTGCCCGGCATCAATCCAGGCAGAATACCAGAAAGATCCTATATATAATATGGCAGAGCGCATTTGCCGCTCTACCATATTTTCCATTGCATCATGATATGCCCTTGAATAGGCTTCGGAATACTGCTTAGTTACCTGATCCTTCCTTTCCGAAAAACTGTATTTTCTATGTGCGGGAAATCGAGCACTTAACTTCGCTTCGAAAGTGAGTACCGTGTCTACCATGGTATGCGTTTTTTTTACAATTTTCCAGGCTTCCTTTAAAGGGCTTTCTATGTACTTCGCAGTACCTACCACATAGTTGTACCGTTTTGCAAACAACTCAGGTAACCGGCTTTCCCAAAATGCATGGATCCCTACTTGGTTGGTGAGTTGCCCGTTGTGGTTCTGTGTTGTATGAAGGGGGACATGGGCATCGGCAATATAATGTCCGATGTAGGCCGAATAGATTAGTATTTTTCGCTCATTGCTCTCTTTAAAAGCATTTACGAGTTGGAAATAAGTTTTTTGGATTTGCCAGGGGAGGATACCATTTTGGTTTAATTTAACCAATCCGTATTTTTTTACGGCATCTTCCCATTTGTATGGAATGCTGTCTATATGGTCTTCATACAATTCTACATCTAGATAATGTCTTGCTGCTTCGGCAGTGTCAGCATACCTTCTTTTATCAGGATCTACGGCATGATCTGTAATGTATTTAATGTTGTGCTTATAGAATGGATTGATGTTAGCAGGAAGCGTAAAAACGGCCAATCGATTGATTTGCATATGTGCGTAGAAGCCCCATGAGCTGCATAGGATAACAACAAAAAAAAGGCTTACAGTAAGAAATGTTCGTTTCATTACTGTAAACCTATATCAACAAGCCTATTGCCTGGTTATTTATTCGATACTTTTTCCCTTCATAGCCGAAGAAACAGCTACATCCATTACTCTTTCAGCAAAAGGGCGGGTAAATTCATTTAATTCGTCAGCCTTTTTAAGGATTTCGTCTTTCTCCGGTTTGGTTAAGGCGGTTCTTAAGGCTTCGATATATGTTTTTGTTTCTGTAATCTCGGTCTCCGTAAGGTATACGGCATGTTTTTCAATAAAACGTTCTGCTGTATAAACGAGCTGCTCGCCCTCACTGCGGGCTTCAATTAGCATACGCTGTTCAACATCGCTTTTCGCATGGGTAATGCTGTCAACCAACATTTTTTCAACGGTATCATCGGTCAAGCCGTAACTTGGTTTGATGTCTATCTCTTGTTTTACACCAGAGCGTAATTCAATGGCTTGAACGGTAAGTATGCCGTCTGCATTTAGGATAAAGTTGATGTCTACCTTAGGTAAGCCTGCAGGCATAGCAGGGATTCCTTTCAGGTCAAACTCTGCTAGTTTCCTGTTTTCTTGTACCAAGTCGCGTTCTCCCTGAAAAACAGAGATCTTCATATTTACTTGTCCATCGATAGAAGTGGTGTACTGGCGACCAGCTTTGGTTGGAACTTTAGCATTTCTTGGAATGATGACATCCATTAACCCACCCATCGTTTCGATGCCCAATGAAAGCGGGGTTACATCTAATAATAGGATGTCTGAACGGTTTCCAGCAAGGATGTCAGCTTGTATAGCGGCACCAAGGGCCACTACCTCATCCGGGTTAATTTGATCATGAGGCTGACGGCCAAAGAAATCTTCTACTTGTTTTTTAACGTATGGTGTGCGGGTAGATCCACCAACCAATACCACTTCGTCAATTTCTGCTATCGTTAATTTTGCATCACTCAAAGCTTGTTTGCAAGCGTTGATGGTTTCCGCAACTTTAGGCGCAATCAGTTGCTCAAATGTTTGTTTATCAATAGTACACCAGATGTCACCCATTTGTTCATTGAACAGGTTTTGGGTACTTAATGCTTTCTTTGCAGCCTCAGCTTTTAGCCTTAAAGTTTGCATTAATGCAGGGTTTTCTGCTAGTTGAGCTGTATCTATTTTATTTTTTTCTATCCAGTAATGTACAATGGCGCGGTCAAAATCATCGCCACCTAAAAAGGTGTTTCCATTGGTGGCCAGTACTTCGAATATACCATTTTGAATGGATAGGATGGATACGTCAAATGTTCCACCACCTAAATCGTATACGGCAATGGTTTTTTGCTGGGTAGGATCGAGGCCTATGCCATAAGCTAAACTAGCGGCAGTAGGTTCGTTAACTATTCTTAATACGTCTAAACCGGCTAAGCGACCCGCATCACGAGTAGCTTGACGCTGACTATCATTGAAATACGCAGGAACTGTAATTACAGCGCGATTTACTGGTGTTTTTAAAGCATGTTCAGCACGGGCTTTTAGTTCCTTTAAAATCTCGGCCGATAATTCAATTGGGGTATAGAATTTATCTGCGGCTTTGATTTTTACCAGCGAATCGTTCTCATCATCGATGATTTTGTAAGAAAATGTATCCTGATGACCGGCTACATCTTTATATGAACGGCCTAGTAGTCGTTTTACAGAAAAGATCGTGTTCTCTGGATCTGTTGTCAGAAATTCTTTGGCTTCATTACCTACAAGTGTATCGCCCGTTTTGTTGAAATGTACTATTGAAGGTACTAATAGACCTTTTCCAGTATCATTAATTACTTGTGGGTTTTTATCAGGATTGATGAAGGCGACTAAACTATTGGTTGTGCCTAAATCAATTCCAACGATGATCTCTTCTTTTTGCAGTGAACCTGTTGCCAGGTTAATGGATATCTTTGCCATAGTCTGGCAAATTTAGGAATGTTTCGGGTTTATTTTGTTTTAAGGTTGTAATGTTTTGCTGTTCTGCATAATTTCTAGCTGTTCCGATAAGAGCCTGTGCTTTTAAATGAGGTCGGTATTATATTTTGTGTCATGGTATTTGTGGGCAGGGAAAACGTCTTTTATTTTGCAAGTGTTAGTTGAAACTGCGTATTACGCTGAGTTTTGTTTAAATGATGTTTGTGTATGATGATCATAGTATTTTTGCTAAGAAGTTAATTAGCAATAGATGCGGGAAGAGACAAGCGTGATTGTGCAGCCAAAACCAAAAGAAAAAGCTATGCGAAAGCCTGCCAGAAGAGATGATGAACTTTGGAAGGGGATTTTAGCAGATGTTTTTGAAGATTTTCTGAGGTTTTTCTTTCCTGATGCAGATGACCTGTTTGATTTTAAAAAGAAATTCGTTTTTCTTGACAAGGAGTTTAACAGACTATTTCCACCAGAAGAGGGATCTGCTGGAGTAAGATTTGTGGATAAACTGGTAAAAGTTTATTTGAAAGATGGAGGCTCTAAATTCATATTGATACATGTCGAAATACAGGGTAGTAAAGGTCACGAAGAGCTAAGCTCAAGGATGTTCCGCTATTTTTATAGAGCCAAGGATAAGCATAATGTCTCCATTACGGCGTTCGCTATTTTAATTGATGATGTGAAAAGTTATCATCCCAAAGTATACAATGAGGAGTATTTGGGGACCAAGCTAAATTATGAATTTAACACCTATAAGCTTTTAGACCAGGATGAAGAAAAACTACGGGCAAATCCTAATCCATTTGCTGTAGTAGCGCTTACTGTTTTAATGGCATTGAAAAATAAGAAAATTAACGATGAAGGTCTGAAGAACATAAAGATGGACCTAACACGTGAATTAATTAAAAGAAAGCTGACTAAAGTGAAACATGAAAAGATAATGGCTTTTCTTGCTTATTATGTGAATTTTGAAAACCCGGAAATGATGATTAAATTTGAAGAAGAAGTTCGAAAATTAACTGGAAAGACTGCACCTATGGGAGTCAAGGAGATATTACTGGAAAGACGATTGAAGGAAGGGATTGAAAAAGGCCGCCAGTTAGAACGTGCTAAAGCTTTAGAGGAAAAAAAGGAAGAGAAAAAGGCTGTAGCCCGCAATTGCAAGAATGAAGGTGTTGATTTTAATGCTATCGTTAAAATCACTGGTCTCTCTTTAGAGGAAATCAAATCACTGTAGCCTAATTGTATTATTTATTGAGTTCTTTTTTGTGGATATTATACAGCCACAATACAATATCCTGATAACTATCGGTGCCTTTGGGCTGACTATTAAGCTTTAAAAACCTGTCGAAAGCCACATCCATATAAGCAAACATATCACTGTTGTACTTTTGCCAGAAATCTCTGTCGGCTTTTAAATCGCTTATAGTTACTGCGTTTAAGGTTTTATAAAGACGTTCGTAATCATCCGGTGATTTCATTCTTATTTCGAACAGTATATTTTTAAATACTTCATATACTGCTGAATATTGGAAATAAGGATCATCGCTACTATCAGCTACTAGATAGCCAATCAAATTTGCCTCATCCTCTCTTGCCACACCCAACTGATGAGCGATCTCATGGCAGGTTACAAATGGGAGAGAAGTAAGCGGTAAACGCATGTTTACATTGGCTTCGCCGGAGAGCGGACTGTAATATCCCTCAATCCCTATCTTAGTAATTACCCAACTGTTTAAAACGGGTTTTACTGCTGGTGATCTGTAAGTAAATAAGGCGTTTTTCTGTCGCATACCATCGTAAGCCAGCTTGGCTTTTGCTTGCAATTGAGGTGTGGTATAACTTTGCTTTTTTACGTGTTGAAGGCTATTTAATCGTTCAATGAAATACTCGCCCAGAGCAACCAATTGTGGGGTAGTATATTTTTCATCGCTGATGGCGAGTTGTTTGGCAATTGGTAAACGCGAATAATTAAGCCCCCATAATATTTTGAAGGCAAGGTACAGGATCAAAAAAAAGCTAAGGACCTGCAATGTAATGTTGAGCAAGTCGCTTCGCTTTACTCTCTTTTGTATTAGTTTTTTATAAAAAAGGTATAGGCATCTGATGACATAGAGAATCAGAAGTAGATAAAGAAAATCGCCCAGTGCAAAAGGAAGAACACTACTGATGTAGCGTTGTACAACCGATATGACTTGGTAGGTCCCGCGAGCATACAAATGTTCTACCCATTGTTCTTTGAAACCAAAAGCATATACCACCGCCGAAAAGATAAACAGCAAGGTGAATTGCTTCAATTTTGGCGGGTAGGTAGTGTTCATCAGCGATTAAAGCTCAGACGTTTTCCCGTTTCCTGGGTAGTGAATCTGCCTTTCTGATAAGCGAGGTTTCCTGACACAAAAGTGTGGGTAACTTCGGCCTGGAAAGTTTGCCCTTCAAATGGCGACCAACCACATTTGTACAGCACATTTGCTCTGGTTACTTTAAAAGGATCGTTTAGGTTTACCAATACTAAATCGGCCCAGTAGCCTTCTCTAATAAAACCTCTTTTATCGATATCAAAGCATATCGCTACATTGTGCGCGGTTTTTTCAGCTATTTGCGTTAAAGATATTTTATGCTGATGGTACATTTCGAAAAGTGCAGGCAAGGCATGTTGTACCAGTGGTCCGCCTGATGGAGCCTGTAAATAAGGTTGCTCCTTTTCTGCGATAGTATGCGGGGCATGGTCGGTAGCGATAATGTCGATATAACCATCCAGTAAACCTTTTAAGATGCCCGCTTTATCTGCTGCAGTTTTAACAGCAGGGTTCCATTTTATCCAATTGCCTTTGGTTGCATAATCCTGATCGTCAAACCACAGGTGATGTACACAAGCTTCAGCCGTTATTCTTTTTTCTGCAAGCGGTGTTTTATTGTCAAATAAGCTTACTTCTTTTGCTGTAGAGATATGTAAAATATGCAGACGTGTCTGGTATCTTTTTGCCAATTCTACTGCCATTGACGATGATTTGTAACAAGCCTCTGCACTACGGATGAGCGGGTGCATATCGATTGTAATGTTCTCACCGTATTTTTCTTTGTATTCGGCAAGGTTACGTTGTATGGTCTGTTCATCTTCACAATGTGTAGCTACCAGCATTGGCGCTTCTTTAAAGATGTTTTCTAATACTTTCTCATTGTCAACCAGCATATTTCCGGTAGATGAACCCATAAATACCTTGATGCCGCAGACATTTTTAGGATCTGTTTTTAGTACTTCTTCCAGGTTGTTGTTGGAAGCTCCCATAAAAAAGGAGTAGTTGGCCAGCGACATTTCTGATGCAATGGCGTACTTGTCGGCCAGCAATTCTTGGGTTAGCGTATTGGGTACAGTGTTGGGCATCTCCATAAAAGAGGTGATCCCTCCGGCTACTGCAGCCATGCTTTCCGAAAAGATATCGGCCTTGTGTGTTAAACCCGGTTCTCTGAAATGCACCTGATCATCAATCATTCCAGGGAAAAGGTGTAGGCCTTCTGCATTGATCTCCTGATCTGCAGGAACATCGATGTTTGGGGCGATCTTTTCTATAAGTCCGTTTTTGATGAGTAGGTCGGCAACAATAATTTGCCCTTCATTTACAATTGAAGCTGCTTTTATCAGAATGGTGTTCATATTGCCAAAATTAGAAAAAGTTAGGCAATTTAATCTATAATAGGATAAAAGGAATGAAATTGATTGTTCAGAATATAATAGGGATGAACTCAAAATAGCGTCATGCCGCTACATTTAGAAAAGACTAGTAAATAAATTTTGTCTATTTTTGCAAAATGGCCAAGAAATTCGAGGATTTTAACCTCAACAGGCAAATACTAAACGCTGTAGCGGATGCAGGGTTTACTACTGCTACCCCAATACAGGAAAAAGCAATTGCACCAGTGTTATCCGGACAGGATATCTTTGGAATTGCTGAAACAGGAACCGGAAAAACAGCGGCTTATCTGTTACCTATTTTAATGCAGTTGAAGTATGCCCAGGGCGATTCAGCACGTGCATTGATTTTGGCACCAACCAGGGAACTGGCTATGCAAATCGCAGAACACGCAAAAATGTTTTCTACCTATACAGATTTACGTTCTGTTGTGGTATTTGGCGGTATCGGACCTAAAACTCAAATTGAACAAATCAAAGCTGGAGTAGATATTATCATCGCTACCCCAGGTAGGTTCCTTGATATTTATTTAGCCGGCCACATCAACACACAATACTTAAAATTCTTAGTATTGGATGAAGCGGATAAAATGATGGATATGGGCTTTATTGGCTCTATACATAGAATTTTGGAAATTGTTCCACGTCGTAGACAGAACTTATTGTTCTCTGCAACAATGAGTGATCTGGTACAGAAAATAGCTGGTGACTTCTTAAAAAACCCTACCATTATTGAGGTTGGCGCACAGGCTACACCTGCGGCTACGGTTACACAGGTATTGTTTGAAGTACCCAATTTTAAAACAAAAATCAATTTACTGCAACACTTATTGAAAAATGACGAGGAGTTTAAACGACTGATCATTTTCTGTAAAACCAAGACTGTTGCCGATAACATATTTAGTTTTATTACCCGTCGCTTTGGTGAAGAGGTCGTAAGAGTTATTCATGCTAACAAAGGGCAAAATACCAGGATCAACTCCATTAATGCTTTTAAAGAAGGTAATATAAGAGTATTGGTAGCAACGGATGTGGCTTCGAGAGGTATTGATGTAAGTGAAGTTAGTCATGTGATCAATTTTGATGTACCCATCATTATTGAAGATTATGTACATAGAATTGGCAGAACGGGCAGAGCCTATGCCAAAGGTGATGCCTTGACTTTCTGTACTCCAGCGGAGAAATATTACATTGAGAAAATACAGAAATTGATCAGACAAGAGATTCCTGTTGTACCTTTGCCTGCCGAAGTTTTTGTGGAGGAAACTCCGTATGAAGAGAAACAGGCGATTGCGCGTGCTATTGATGACCAGAAAAGAAGGGATGATCCTGACTTTAAAGGTGCTTTCCACGAGAAAAAACATGCAGCGGCGATAGCCAATGCGGCAAGGAATAAGACCAATAAGCAGCCAAATTGGAAGAAAAAGAAGTTTAAAAGTAAGAAGTAAAAAAGATTGAAAGTAAAACTTACCCCGCTTAATATCGTTTCGGCTTTATGTCTGGTAATTGCTGTAATGGTGCTACTGAGTAAACAAGATAAGGGGCCTCAACATGTGGATGTTACCTGGCTACTTTCAGGGTTTTGCTTTTTGACTGCTATCATTGCTTTTGTATCTGATCAGATCTTCAGGAAATTTATTCCCAGTCTTAAAAAGCTATGGGTAATCGAAGGCGTGTTAATCGTCTTCATCGTCATTTTAATATTTATAATAAAAGTTAGTATAGTATAATGAAACAAGCAGAGATCAAAATCACAGTTCAACTGGATGACAATAATGTGCCGGATAATATCCTTTGGGAATCTACAGATGCCGAAACTAAAGAACAAGTACCCGTAAAATCTATGATGCTTGCACTTTGGGATCACAACTATAAAAACTCAATGCGTATTGATTTGTGGACTAAAGATATGCCTGTTGATGAGATGAAACGTTTTTTTTATGAGACGTTGCAAACTATGGGCGATAGCTTCTTAAAAGCTACTGGTGAGAATTTAATCGTAGAAGATTTGCGTGACTATTGTGCGCATTTTGCCGATAAAATGGGAATCAATACAAAAGGGTAATGATAAAAATTCAGGGGATTATAGGTGCCATAATTATGGCCATTGGTGGCATGTGTCCACTGGTACGCGTGCCTATTCTAGGAAACTGGAATTATTTTCAGGTAGACCAAACTTTGGCCATAACATTTTATGTTTTGGTTGTAATTGGCTTGATCGGTGCATTTAAAGAAAAAGCAGGTATAGTGAGATTTGCAGGCTGGGCAGTTATTGCTTTGGTGGTACTTTCTCTTGCCGGTATTCAATTTAAAACAATGGACGCATTTGGCTTCCTTCATTTCAAAAAGCTGGTTAGTTTTGCCGCGGGTTTAGTGAAATTTAAATGGGGCTGGTTTGTAATATTGGCTGGAGCTACGGTTATGATTACGGTTAGAAAAACAAAACTAGTTGGTTCGGAACAGATTAGCTTGGATCAAGTTAGTTTAAATCGCTAAGCGATTTATGTCTTCTTTTCCGTTTGTATTGAGTTTGTTTTAAGTTTTTGTCGCCACTAATGATGCTGATGTTTCCGTCGGCTTCCATAATGGCTAGCTTTACATCCTTATATTTTTCTATACCATGTTCTCTGATGGCTTCCCGAAGTTCTTCATTGGTGATCCCAAGCTTGCTCAGTTTTGCAAAATCGAGATTGCCATTATGAATTAGAATTTCAGGCTTTTCGGTGATCAGGTTTCTGAATCTTTCGTTCTTAAACATCAGCTTTTTTAGCAGATAATTTAAGGTAAATAATACTGCAGCAGCAATCAGTCCACCTAAAAGGCTGGTGTTGCTGCCTACCATTGCATTTTGCACTGCATTACTGATGAGCAGGATTAAAACTACATCGGTAGTGTTTAACTGGGAAAGTTCTTTTTTACCAGTTAAGCGAATCGCCACAAGCATAAAAACATATACTGCCAGACTTCTTAGTATAATGTCGAGATATTCGTTCATTTGTCTACAATTTAGCTATTAAAATCTTAAAGTCATTTGGCCTTGTTGACTGACCTCACGTTCATGATCCAGTAGCCATTTTTTCCGCCATAGCTCCCCGGCATAGCCAACAAGTTTGCCGTTACTGCCAATTACACGGTGGCAAGGGATGATAATTGCCAAATCATTTTTTCCATTTGCGGCTGCTATGGCCCTTATGGCAAGCACATTATTTAATTGGATAGAGAATTGCAGGTAGGAAATCGTTGTTCCATATTTTATTGTAGTCAGCTCCTTCCATACCGATTGTTGAAAATCTGTTCCACTTTGGTTAGTAGGTAGGTTGAAGGATTGACGCTTCCCTTCGAAATATTCGGCTAATTGCAAACCGGCAAGCTTAGTCACTTTGTTTTCCGTCAAACCTGAAGGATCCATCTTTTTAAAAGTGATCTTGTTTATAAAATCATCATCTGCAAAAATGCTGAGTTGGCCTATTGGGCTATCTACGATTGTACAATATTGATTTGCCATTATGATACAATAATATGAATATTTAGCTGACTATATATAAACTAAGAAAAGCTAACTTGATCAAATATTCGAATAACCAAATTATGAGACCAACCATCACAAACCATTTGAAAAAGCAGCTTTTTGGCGCTTGTACCTTTCTGCTAATTTTAATGTTAAGCAATCCCGCGGCCAGCTTTGCGAAGACGATTACTGTTGCTTCGTTAGCTGAATTACAAAAAGCAATTGATAATGCTGCCGCTGGAGATGTAATCTTATTGAAGAACGGAGTTTATACTGCTACAGATAACATTGTTGTGAAAAGTAAAGGGACAGCCGCTAAGCCAATTACGATTGCTGCTGAAACAATTGGCGGGGCAGAAATAAATGGAACAGGTGGATTGAGTATTCAAAAACCAGCAACTTATGTGATTATACGTGGGTTTAAGTTTACAAATGCGTCTAATAAAAATGAGATAGCAGCTGGAAGCAGCTTTTGTCAATGGACGAGGAATGTTTTTGAAACGGTAGGTGAGGGTAATTATCTATCTATCATTGGAAATGATCATCAGGTTGATTACAATACTTTTCAGAATAAAAATGCTTTAGGTAAGTTTATTGGGGTTAGGGGTGTAGGTAAACAGATTGCCGAGCGCTTGTGGATCCATCATAATTATTTCCATAATTTTTCTAAGCAAACTGGAAATGGTGCAGAGGCTGTACAGTTCGGTTTAAGTGGTTTTAGCCTTTCTTCGAGCAATAGTATTTTTGAGTATAACTTATTTGAGAACTGTGAAGGGGAAAATGAACTGCTGTCTGTTAAATCCTGTGCAGTAACAATTAGATACAATACGGTTCGTGATTGCAAGGCGCAAATGACTTTGAGACATGGTAATTTTGATAAAGTGTATGGCAACTATTTCACTAAAACACCCGGTCTAAGGATTTTTGGTGATGACCATATCATTTATAGCAATTATTTCGAGGATTGTGATGTGGCCATTAACATTGGTAATGGTGGTGCCGAAGTGGCTGATGGTGCTCCACTTACTTCTCACGATCGTCCGGATAGGATTTTAATTGGCTTTAACACGCTGGTAAATAATAAAAATAACATCACTCTAAACCCTAGAACGCCAATTGGTTTGGGCGCAACGGATGTTACTATTGCTTATAATTTAATTCAGGGCGGTGGAGATGCTGTTTCCATAAATGGCCCATTTGCCAATCCTAAATGGGAAGGCAATGTTATTTATAAGGTTAAAGGCCCGGGAAGTATTCCTGAAGGCGCTTATAGGATTTTGGATCCTAAATTGGTACGCAATGCAACGGGAACATTCCATCTGCAAGGAGCTAACCCTGCTTTAAATGTTTCAGGTGATTATCCCTTAATTACTGTTGATATGGATGGGCAGGCTCGGAAACAGCCGCTACAAGTTGGTGCTGATCAGGTTTCTGCAGCTCCTGTTGTTGCAAGGATTTTGACGCCGGAGTTAGTTGGATATAAAGCTAAATAGTATCTTTGCGGCTGAATGAATTTAGCAAGCCAGGTAAAACACTTAATTAAAAAAGAATTGCTACTGGAGTGGCGCTCAAAGTATACCCTAAACGGTGTGCTTTTGTATGTGGTTTCTACAGTATTTGTATGTTTTTTATCCTTCGTAAGTGTTGATAAAATTACCTGGAATGCCCTGTTCTGGATCATTATGCTTTTTGCATCCATAAATGCGGTTTCTAAAAGCTTTTTACAGGAAAGTAAAGGTCGACAGCTTTATATTTATACGATCGCTAGTCCAATAGCCTTGATTATTAGTAAAACGATATATAATGTTTTGCTGATGACATTGCTTACCCTCATTGCGCTGGGTTTTTATATGCTTGTTTTTGACCGTACTCCCGAAGATCTGCCGATGTATATCCTGGCTACCATTTTGGGCAGTTTAAGTTTCTCCACCATTTTTACTATGGTATCTGCGATTGCCTCTAAGGCTGGAAACGGCGGGATGCTGATGGCGATTCTTAGTTTTCCAATTATTATTCCGGTATTGATTGTGCTGATAAAGCTCACAAAAAATGCAATTGACGGGCTAGATCGAAGCGTAAGCTGGGATGAAGTAGGCATACTCCTGGTGATCAATGTCCTCGTTATGGCTGTGTCCTTATTACTTTTTCCTTATTTGTGGAGGGATTAAATGAACGAATATCTTTTCTCTTACGGTACGTTACAAAAAGATAAAGTCCAACTGGAGACCTTTGGTAGATTATTGAAAGGCTCCAAAGATACCCTCATTGGCTACAAACTTTCGACAATCGTAATCGTGGACCAAGATGTACTTGCTAAAAGCGAACAGGAGATTCATCTTTTGGCAATACCATCTGAAATAGCAACTGATCATATTGATGGCGTTATTTTCGAAATTACACATGAAGAACTGCTGGCGGCAGATGGGTATGAGACTGATGCTTATCAAAGAGTCAAACTACAGTTCGAATCCGGGCGGGAAGCCTGGATTTATATTGCATCCTAATTTTATCTGGATAGTCTCTTGTAATGCGCTTAAAAAAATCACTTTTAAAAGATTTGAAATTTTAGAAATGCTGATTTAAATATGTAATATTGATGTTACTTTCTGATCATAATTAATGTCGCATAAGTTGCCCGAAAATGAAAATGAATTACTTGCCAAAGTTGCAAGTGGGGATACGCATGCCTTCGCCATTATTTATAACACCTATAGAAAACGAGTATATACAATTGCACTTCAGTATCTTCATGCTGAGATGCAGGCTGAAGATGCGGTACAGGAAATTTTCCTGAAGCTATGGCGTTTAGAGGACAATCTAACAAATATAAGGAATCTGGAAGCCTATCTGCTTCAGCTTACCAAACACAAATGTTTGAATATGATGCGCCGCCAGAATTTGGAGAACTTACATATTGAACCATTGCATGAGGGATTTGAATACGCTGATTCTGATACAGAAGACCAGATTTTATTAAATGATACCAGAAAAATTGTAAATGAGGGTATTGCCATGCTGCCCCCTAAACAAAAACTTGTTTATCAACTTTGCCGCATGCAGGATCTTAAATATGAAAAAGTTGGAGAAAAGCTAAATATATCACCCGAAACCGTGCGCTCTCACCTCAAATTAGCACTCAAATCTTTGCGCGCACATGTCAGCATGCATACAGATTTGACCATTTTATTTATTTTATTCAAAATAATTTAGTTTTTCATTGCCCGCTTTACACATTTCAAGTGTCTCTATTATTAGAGGGCTGTTATTTTGATAACAGAAGGCTAAATAAATATATAGGGAATGAATCAAAATCGAATAAATTATCTGCACGACCGATACATTGCTGGCAAATTAAATGCCGGGGAAAGTGTCGAATGGCAGCAATTCGTCAACGATCCTGATTCTGAGGAACAAATACTTTTGCTGATAGAGGATTCATGGAAAAAGATCCCTGTCGATCTGCTGGATGATCTGGAGCCAGTGCGTTCAGATGAATTGCTGAATAGAATTGTTAAAGCGCCACAGTTGAGGAAGATGCATAGGAAATTGTGGTTAAGAATTTCAGGTGCTGCAGCAATTTTGCTTTTGGCGACTGCTGTAGTGTTTTGGTTTATTTCTACTAAAAAACTTCAACCGGCGGTTGCATTTAAAACAGATATCCATGCCGGAAAAATTGGTGCGACGCTCACTTTGGCAGATGGAAGACAAATTAAGTTGGATAATGCTGAAAATGGTAAGCTTGCTGAAGATGCAGGGCTGAAGATTTCTAAAACTAAGGCGGGAGAGCTGATCTATGAGGTCAAAGATAATCAGCATTCAGCAAATCAAATGAATACACTGTCTACCTCTCGTGGCGAGACTTATCAGGTTCGGTTGCCCGATGGTTCGCAAATCTGGTTAAATGCCGCTTCAAGTTTGACCTACTCAGCAAACCTGAAACAAGCAGGCAAGCGAAAAGTTTATTTGGACGGAGAAGCCTATTTTGAAGTCGCAAAAGATAAATCAGCTCCGTTTATAGTAGAAACCAACAACCAGTCGGTAGAGGTGCTGGGTACACATTTCAATATCAATAGCTATTTAAATGAGCGCTCGTCAAATACAACGCTGTTGGAAGGAAGCGTGAAGATCTCCACAAAAAGTGGTGTTAATGCAATCCTGAATCCGGGGGAACAAGGCGTAATTACAAGCGGAAAACTAAGTGTTGAAGCGGTTGACAGCCGGTTTTCTATTGCATGGAAAAATAATAAGTTTATGTTCGAGAGTGCATCTATACAGGAGGTAATGCGAATGATAGAGCGCTGGTATAATGTAGAAGTAATTTACGAAGGGGAAATTCCTGAAAATAAATTTGGAGGCTCAGTGTCGCGCTTTGATAACGTTTCAAAAGTGCTGCAGATATTGGCATCCACTAAAAAAGTCAACTTTAGAATCGAGGAAAGGAGGATTTACGTGACAAAATAATTATCCATAATTATCCAAACCCCGTGTATCACAGATCGCAGCCTGTGACACATCCGGAGCCGGAAATATTTGGCTTATGAAATTGAACTAAACAACTAACATGCAAAAACCTAACCGTCTGCAAAACATAAGGTTTCTTGCCCTAAACCAAACAAGTAAATGTATAAAAAATATACGAATAAACTTATCGTGCCCAATAGGCACGTCTCGAAAATACTGCTGATTATGCGATTAACCACCGTAATTTTGATAGCAACCTGTATGCAGGTTAGTGCTGTCGGATTTGCACAAAAGATAAATCTGACCAGATCAAATGTTTCATTAAAAACGGTCATTCGGGAACTGAGGATCCAGAGTGGGTACGATTTTGTGTATACTGACGACCAGCTGGCGAAGGCAAAATCTGTGACCATAGATGCGAACAATATGGCAATTGAAGAGGTGCTCAAACAGATCTTTAAAAATCAACCCTTAACGTATATCCTTGATACTAAAACAGTGATCATCAACGAAAAGAGAAGCTCCCTGATAGAAAATATTATCAGCTCCTTTTTAAAATTTGATGTTCGGGGAACAGTGGAAGATGAGAGCGGACAGCCACTACCGGGTGCAAGCGTTCGTGTAAAAGGTACAGATAGATATGTGATGACCGATAAAAACGGTGTATTTAGCCTGGCAGGAGTAGATGAAAACGCTATACTACAAATCTCATACGTGGGCTATAAAATGATGGAGGTAAAAGCAGCCCGTAATATGGGCGTTATCCGCCTGGAACCTTTAACCGCGGGTCTGGATGAAGTGTTGGTTGTAGCTTTCGGTAAAACGACTAAAGAAGCTTTTACCGGCTCGGCTGGTGTTTTAAAATCAGAAGATTTGCAAAAAATGCAGGGCACGAACCCGCTTGGTGCTTTAGCTGGACGTGTGGCCGGGGTGCAGCTGAGCAGTGCATCTGCGCAACCGGGTAGTTCACCATCTATTACCATCAGGGGTTTGGGCTCCATTTCGTCGGATACTGAACCATTGATCGTTTTAGACGGTATGCCCTTTGAAGGTGATCTGAACCTGATCAACGCTGCAGACATTGAATCAATGACCGTATTAAAAGATGCTGCATCTAATGCTTTGTATGGTGCCCGTGGTGCCAATGGGGTGATCATGATCACCACAAAGAAAGGTAAGAGCGGCGAAGCAAAAATTAATTTTGATGCAAAAATCGGTGCCAATTCTAACGGACTGGAAAACTATAAGGTCATGAATGCTCAGCAGTTCTATGAAACTTATTACAAAATGCTGTACAATTATTATGTCACAGACAAGGGGGGTGCCATGTCTTCATCTGCTGCTCATACACTGGCCAATCAGCACCTTAGCAATGCATCTAGTGGTGTGGGGCCGGGTTATATGGTTTATTCTGTTCCTACAGGGCAGGAATTTATCCAGAATGGTGGTAAAATGAATCCAAATGCAACGATGGGTACGCTTTATACTTATAACAATAATCAATATTGGCTGCAAGCTGATGATTGGGAAAAAGAAGGCTTACAAACTGGCTTACGCCAGGAGTATAATACCTCCATCTCAGGTGCGACCGATAAAATAAATTATTATACCTCATTGGGCTATCTGGATCAGGAAGGTATTCAGGTTGGATCTGCACAGGACCGGCTAACAGCACGTCTGAAACTAGATTATCAGGCAAAAAAATGGCTAAAGGTTGGCGGAAATGCAAATTATAGCAAATACAATTATATGCAAACCGAGGAGGGGACTATCGGAACAGGAACCATCTGGAGCACCATAAAGTCGCAGGCACCTATTTATCCAGTTTACTATCGTGACGCAAATAAGAACATCATGATCGATAAATGGGGCGAACAAATGTATGACTTCGCAAACAACTACGACCTGAGCCGTGCTGGAGGAATTGGTGGTAATGCTATTTTCTCTAACAAATATAGAAGCGCCAAAACTACAGGTAATTCATTTATCATGAGTGGCTACGCTGATTTTGACCTGACTAAAGACCTGAAATTGACGGTTAACGGGAATGCATACGATTATGACCGTAGGTTTACTTATGTCAATAGCCCCTTTGTTGATAATTACACCAATTCATCTGATAACGGCTATTTATCAAAAAGTGCTTCAAGGACCTTTACCTACAACAGTCAGCAATTGTTGAATTATACAAAAAGCTTTGGCAAACATAATGTGAGCGCTTTGTTAGGGCATGAATATTACAACTCCAGATTCGAATACCTGGATGCTTCAGGAAAGAATTTCGGCATCGATAACGCGACTGAACTGGGTACGGTATTGACTTTGAATGGCAATCCTAATTCCTATGCCAATGACTATAACAATGAAGGTTATTTTTTCAGGGGGATGTATGATTATGATACTAAATATTTCGCTTCGGTCTCTTATCGCCGCGATGCTTCTTCGCGTTTTGCAACAGAAAACCGTTGGGGTAATTTCTGGTCAGTTGGTGGGGCATGGTTGATTTCAAAAGAAAACTTCTTTAAAGCACCCTGGGTTAATTCATTAAAAATCAAAGCATCTGTAGGTTCTCAGGGGAATGACAATATTGGGAACTACCTATTTGCAGATTCTTACAAAGTGGTGAACAACAACAACGAAGTGGCGTATCAATGGCGCCAAAAGGGATCGAATGACATTACCTGGGAAACCAATACCAACTGGAACCTGGGTACGGAATTCAGTTTATTTAAGGGACGACTGAGTGGTAGCGCAGAGTATTTTTACCGCAAAACCAGTGATATGTTGTTTTCATTAAATACGCCTCCGTCTGTTGGTTACACTAGTTATTATGTAAACCTCGGCGATATGCAGAATAAAGGCTTTGAACTGGTTTTAAATGCAAACCTGATCAATAAGAAAGCTTTTACCTGGGATGTTAATTTTAACATTTCCCATGTAAAAAATAAAGTGCTGAGTTTGCCTGATGATATCAAGAAAACAAAAGTTGAAGGGAATGTCGGTTACGTGAACCTGGATAAGTCTTTTGTATCTAAATATAAATATTTCGTAGCAGAGGGGCTTCCGCTCTACAACTGGTTCTTGCCTAAATTTGCAGGGTTGAATCAGGAAACCGGTGAAGCACTTTATTATAAAGATGTACTGGAAAATGGGAATGTTATAGGTCAGACTACCACAAATGATCCAAATCTGGCAACAGATTACCTGATCGGTGATGCCCTTCCAGATTTTTACGGAGGTTTTGGTACAACGGTTAACTACCATGGTATAGATCTTTCTATTAACCTGAACTATCAGATTGGCGGTAAGGCTTACGATTATACCTATCAGACTTTAATGCATACCGGTGGAACCACAGCTACAAACTGGCATGTTGACATGTTGAACGCATGGAGTCCGGAGAATAAAAACTCCAATACACCGCGTCTTTTATTTTCTGAAACTTATGCGCAAAATGCACGTTCAGATCGTTTTATTACCAATGCAAGCTATCTGAACATTCAGAATATCAATCTGGGTTATACACTGCCTGCTAAGTTGGTTGGAAAATTTAATGTTCAGAGACTGCGGGTTTATATGGCTGTCGAAAATCCATTCTATATATCGGCCCGTCAGGGATTTGATCCCCGCTATTCATTACAAGGATATACTAATCCTGAGCTTTATTCTCCAATGCGTACATTTTCGGGAGGTCTTTCATTGACATTCTAAATATAATTAAGGAAAACATCATGAAAAAAAATCATATACTTTTCATTGCTGCCGCTCTGCTTGGGCTGAGTGGCTGTATAAAAGAAACATTACCTACAGAGTTTGTCCTGGATAAGCAAATCCAGAATTCTCCTACAGCTTTAAAAGGATTGGTCAATTCTATTTATACCTCGATGGCGGGGTATGAGAATACCGATGGTGGAATCGAAATGATTTCATACAGCAGTATGCGCGGAATGCTGGAGCATGGAACTACGCAACTGGTATGTTCTGGAGCAAACGGCTTTAACACCATGGGTGCCTATGCAAATGGCTCCGTTAGCGCTACGGGATCCAATCGTGGACTATACCCGTCATACGTGTATTATGCATATATCAAAAGCGTAAACGATGTTATTAAACTGATCGATGCCAATAACCTGGACGAGGAGAAAAAAGCTTATCTGGGGATTAGCTATGCTTACCGTGCACTGTATTACATGGAATTGGTGCAGATTATGGAATACAAAAAACCTACGGATGCCAGATACAATTATGTACCGTCTGAAAATAATTTGGTAAACTTAGGTGTACCCATCGTTACTGAAAAAACAACGTCTGAACAGGCCTCAAACAATCCCAGAGCTACTGTTGATGAGGTGTATAACCTGATTTTAAGCGATCTGAAAGCGGCAGAACTGTATCTGAACGGTTATGTGCGTACAGATAAAGTACAACCCAATCTTTCTGTAGTATATGGACTGTATGCACGCGCATATTCGAACCTTGCTTCTCGCGTAAATACTTCGGTTACCTATAAAGATGAGGCTGCTTACTGGCAAAAAGTTGCTGAATATGCAGACAAAGCAATTTCCAGCTCCGGAGCTGCACCCTTGTCAGAGTCAGAGTGGACAGATCCTTCAAACGGTTTTAATAACCGTAATTCTCAAAATTCATGGATGCTGGCCACTTCTATTTCAGCAGGTAATATCAAAGCAGCATCTACAGGATCTTTTGTCTTTTCTATGATCTTTGGAACAGAAGCAGATTTTTCAGTTTATGGATGGCGTGTAGGTCGTTCATTAGATCGTAAATGGTATGAACGCCTTTCCGACAAAGATTTTCGTAAGAAATCCTGGTTAGCTCCAAACTTCTTTTATGAGTCAACCAACCAACAGGCAGGAGCGCCTTATCTGGTTGAAAGAGATTCCAAAGGGGCCTTAATTAACAATAAATGGTTAAATGGTAATAATGATCAGAGCACGCAACAGGAAGACTGGAAAAATGATTACTCGGGTTTTAATGCCGATAAGGAACAATATAAACTGAACAGCAATCCTTCCTGGATCCGTTCGCGCATCAACAAAGGAAACGGCTTTCAATCCTGGCCATGGCTTTACGTAAACATAAAGTTCCGGCCGGCCGGAGGTGATTACAGAACTTTCGAAGTTGGTGGTGCTACAGATTATCCTGCCATGCGCGTAGAAGAGATGCATTTCCTGAAAGCAGAAGCCGCACTGCACACCTCGGGGGTAGCTGCAGCAGCTACTGCATTGGAAAGTATTGTAAAAACACGTAACAGCACCTATACCTGTACCGCATCTACTAAAGCCGCTTTTCTTGATGAATATTTGTTTCAGAAAGGTGTTGAGTTTTGGGGAGAAGGTGTTAACTATTTTGATGCTAAACGTTTGGAAGTAGGTATTCATCGTGCATACCTGGGGAATAATAACGAACGCTACCAAAATTGTATCAATATGGATGGGGTATTTGTAGGTTGGACTCCAGGTTGGAATCAGGCGGAATTAAATGCAAACCGTGCAATTTTCCATTATAACAATCCATACACCGCACCAACAACTTATTACACTTACAAATCTAATGACGAATTCAGGCCATTTTATGGTACTAAAATTCAATAGTTTTTACCTTACTGTAAATGGAGAGGGCATCTAAAGATGCCCTCTTTTTTTATACAGCATATTTTATTAACTTGGTCTTACAGTTATAGTTACGGGCTCATACCCCAACCCGCTGTAACGCTCCCGGTCCTATTGAGGGAGCTGACCCCCGGCTTTCAGCTGGGCAGGACTAACGCTAGTCAACATAAATTTTAACGAAAAATATGTGTATGCCATTGGTATGGCTTTTCAGCATATTACAAAATCCTACCTATGAAAACAGAATTTCATACCTTAACATCATGCATCAGCCTGTTGATCATGGCCCGACCCATCTATTCGGCAACAGCTATGTTAACTCCGATAAAAAAAGAAAGTGAACGCCTCAAAGTACTCTTTAATGCTTCATTTAATCATGTTTCCGATGTTTTATTGCTTACAGAAGCGATGAACACCCGTTATACTAAATTGGTCGCCCTTGCCAATGCGTTAAGGCATAGCGCGCAACAATACAACCCTATTCACCGGGCGCATTGATGGAACTGGTTGCCCTAATTACCTATATGGAACAGCATTATAGCGAGTTTCTGAATCCGGAACTGGAGCTGGCTGATTTTGAGTGTTTCAAGTTAAATCATCAGGTTTCGGCTCAGCTAATTGCCATTCAGGATTTACTCCTTTCCAAAGGGATCAGCAAAGATTTAATTTACAAAATCAATAAGGCGGTTGATGACTGGGTATTTCATCGAAAATGGCCGCTCGTTTCGCATTTAAACTGACACCCAATTTCGCGGCAAAGTGACCCCTTCATTTCGGAGCAAAGTGGCCACTTTGTAGCCTCAAGGCTGTTTTTTTATCTGGATATCTCAATTTTATTTTTGCGGAATGAGGTGAAATAAAGACCTGTGAGAGCGTTGTCGTCCTCAAGCCAATCACTTGTTTATTTGGCAAATTAACGTCGTTTAGATCGGCTTATTTGAGGTCGATGGTTTAATCCCGTGTTAAACTAGATTGGATTGCTTATTTCCTTTAGAAAATGTAATTGAACATGCAATAAATCAGTTTTGGCCGCAAAAGATGGTTTGTCCTGGAGTGTTAGTTATATTTGTTCAAAGGGAAAGGAACTTTCGTGACTTACTCGGCAACCCATTTTCCGGCCACTTTGCTCCGAAATGAAGGGGCCACTTTTACCGAAATGTACAGTTGACTACCAATATTAACACTTTACTGTTATTTTGGTGTATTTTTACATGAAGACTTGATGACTATTTGACATTATAAATCACATCCTATACTTTATGCCGGAGCAACAAAATATTGAATACAAACAATCGTGGAGAGATGAATATCTGAAATGGATTTGTGGCTTTTCAAATGCTCAGGGGGGCAAGATTTATATAGGTATTGATGATAAAGGTAATGTAATCGGCGTAGATGATTATAAGAAGTTGATGGATGATATTCCAAACAAAGCAGTTAATCATCTGGGACTTGTTATTGATGTTAATCTTCTTAAGAGTAAAGGCAAACATTATATTGAGATTGTTGTGCCAATAAGTCCAATGCCTATTTCTTATCATGGAGCTTATCATTTCCGTTCTGGAAGCACTAAGCAAGAGCTAAAAGGTGCGGCACTTCATGAATTTTTGTTAAAGAAGATAGGTAGGACATGGGATGATATTGGGGTCAGTTCTGCAAAAATTGATGATCTTGATACTGGTACTATTACTTCATTTCTGAAGGCCGCGATTAAAAGTGGAAGAATCTACAGTGAAGCTGAAAAGGATTCAATTCCGACATTGCTTGAAAATCTGCAATTAATCACAGCGGAAGGTGAACTTAAAGCCGCGACTCTTTTGCTGTTCGGAAAAAATCCTAAAAAATTCTTTGTTACCAGTTATTTTAAAATTGGGAAGTTTGGGGCATCTGATTCAGATTTGAAGTTTCAGGATACAGTTGAGGGGAATATATTTGATATGGTTGAATCTGTTATGACTCTTTTAAAGCAACGGTATATTATCTCGACGATCAGCTATGAAGGTATTCAAAGGATAGAAAAACCAGAATACCCTGAAGCTGCCATTCGTGAGGCCGTTTTGAATAGCATAGTGCATAAGGATTATAAAGATTCCACAATTCAGATGAGTATTTACGATGATAAAATCATTCTCTGGAATCCTGGAAAACTATCTGAGGATTTAACGATTGAAAAATTAAAAGGTAAACATCCTTCGAGGGCACGAAATAAAAATATAGCTGAGATTTTCTTTAAGGCGGGATATATAGAGTCGTGGGGAAGGGGGATTGAAAAGATGGTTAGCGCATTAAATGCTGATGGCTTACCTGAGCCTATTTTTGAGGAAAATTCTGGTGGTTTTCAGGTCACTTTTTTAAAGGAAAAATACTCAAAACCATACCTTGATGAAATAGGATTAAATGAAAGACAAATTACAGCCGTTACATACCTTAAAGAGTTCAAGGAAATAACAAGTAGCAAATATCAGGGAATAAATAGTATCGGTAAATCCGTTGCGGCAATCGAACTACAGGAATTGATAGACAAAGAAATTCTATCAAAAGTTGGTCAGGGTCGATCAACTAAATATGTCCTGAAATAATTAAGAAATGAGATGTTTTTTTGTGTAATTATTGTTGGTTAATCGTCCGGATTTCGTCCGATTTTTGTCGAAAAACATTGAGCCAATAATGGGCACAGCGTTTTTGTGATACTTCAATCGCGATCAATTTATGTTTTAGTGGGGGGGCTCATTCAGTTATGTTATGTTTTGTTCTACTGTAATTGATTTGTAATCGTCCGGTAATCGTCCGGTAATTGGCTTGTATTTCATTTTATGTAAATTTACGTTTTGGCTTATATATACCCCGGCAGATAGATCCATTATTTATGTTGCGCTAAAGCCTAAACCAAAGCAACATGCGCAAAGTCCATCGCGCATGCTGTTTGACATAAATGCATCTGAATAAACTTGATTATCTCGGCATATTTTATTTGCTTTTCTCCGCGTGTCTGACCATCCAATCGGCAGCGGGCACGCCTTTCAGGTAGTGATCAAACCAGTTTTTAACGCGGCGATCAAGATCTGTTTGGTTATCAGGACTGATCAGCACATGGTTTTCTCCTTTGTAAATGAGCATGGTACTTTGTTTTCCCAGGCGCCATAAAGCGGTATGGAAGCTTTTAGTCTGGCTCACATCTACATTAGTGTCTTTATCTCCCGACCATAACAAAATGGGGGTTTTCATCTGATGGATGTAGTGCATCGGCGAATTGCGTACATAATCATCGCCCTGGAATTTTCCGGTCATTCTGAACTGATCTTCTTCAATACGTGTAAAGTTGGGGCCAAACTGGCTGATCAGTACGGCCCATGAGGAGATGTCAGTTATACCTGCGCTGGCTATGGCTGTTTTAAATAAATCGGTTTGAGTAGCAATAAATGCCGTTTCGTATCCTCCAAATGAATGGCCCATTAAGCCAATATTTTGCCTGTCGGCAAGGCCCATTTCAATCACCTTTTCGACACCGGCCACAACGCATTTGGTTGCGGAAATACCAGGATTGTTGAATTCATAATCGATATCGGGCAGAAAAACCAGGTATCCTTCGGCATTGTAATTGGTAATGTTAACACCATTAAGCGCATCATTCTTATCTATAGAAGGGATCTGGTAGTCATGTAAATCTTTTGATTGCTTTTCGTAAATGCTAACGATCATAGGGTATCGTTTGCCGCTAATATAATTGGCAGGATAAAACAAGGCGCCTTTTAACTGTTTACCATCGGGCGTGCTGAAATTTATCAGTTCTGATTTTCCCCATTGGTAATCTTTTTGATGCGGATCTGTCTGATACAGTAATTCTGTTTTGCCTGCCGGATGATGCAGCATGAGCCTTGGAGGGGTTTCAAAGGAGCTTTCGGAAAATAAAAAGGGTTTACCTGGCCTGATATCGCCGTAAAATTTAAATTTCATTGGCTGGTTACGCAGTTCGGTTAACTTTGCCTTACGCGTCCATAGGTACATACCGTTATCGTAATTCTGGTTATTTATGGATTTGATGACCAAACCTTCGTTTTCATCGTAAACAATGTTGTTGAAGAAGGATTCGCCGGGACCTGCAAAAGGATTTCGTGCATTTGACTGTTTGAAGATCCTGAAAGTTTGATCGGTACTGGCTCCATTGGTAATCTTTTCTCGATTGTTATCGTCAGCATTTAATAACCAGATGTCGTTTTTGTCGTATACGATCAGTTGTCTGTCGTTTTGCAACCAGCCCGGATTGCCATAAGGAGGGATGGTACCAGGTTCATCATAGTTAGGATTTTGAAGCGGATTGTTAAAACCTTCGGTTAAACAACGGTGCTTTTGCTGGTAGATGTCGTATACCCACCAGTTTTTATCCTTATAATAAGCCAGATATTTACCACCGGGAGATATGGATATCTGATCGGGCTGATCCCATACTTTTTTTAACAATAACTTTGAAGTCCCGGTTTTGAGATCCTTGATGTAGATATCGATAAACTTATTTACATATTTATGCCGCGGTAAATAACCATGCTTGTGATAAAGCAGGACATGTTGACCATCACCAGTTAGCTTTGCACAATTAAAGACGGTATCGGTAACGGGCATTAGCTTACCATTAGCTAAAGTGTATTGGCACCACAATTGCCTGTCTTCCCGATTCTCTCTGTAGTCGAGATCAGGATCGGTAGGAAGCCAAACCTCTACACCGGTTTTTTTGTGTTGGTTATATTTTGGTTTTGCGGCAATTGGTTTAATTAAATAAAAGAACAGTTGGCTGCCGTCAGGAGAGAGATACAGCTTATCATCGGCGCTGCAGTAGTAAGACTCCGGTAAATTGACGCCGGCAGCCGGATCGATCGTTTTGAGGAGGGGCTTACCAGCCGGAAATGTACAGGCATAGATTTTATAAACTTTGTCGCTGAGTTTTGCTCCCTTTATTTCGGCAAATGTCAAAGTAGTACCTTTATTGTTCCATGTGAGCTTAGTATAGGTATTATTGGTAGTAGAAGCGATTACTGAGGCCGGAAAACCAGGTTTAAAATCGACGGTTTTTACTACCTGGTTGTTAGCCTGTTTTGTTACTAGCGCTATGCTGTTTTTTGTTAGGTTGATTACAAATTGCTCAACCTCGGGAATGGTGGTACTTTGCTGATTTTTCAAATCCCATAGCACTATGTCTTTGCTGTTGGGAAGATCGGCTTCGGCAACTAAGAACTTACCTTGGCCCACAAACCGAAAATCTTTAAATCCTTTATAAGAATTTAGCTGGCCTGTGTTTAAGTTAATTACCTGTAGGGTGTCGTTACTGATAAAAGCAAAATGTTTACTGTCCTGGCTGAAATTGGATTTTATTTCGAGCGAGAAAGCTCTGTTCTGATTGGGATTTGTTTTTGCTGTAAACCGGTAGGCTGAAGGGCCGTTTATTTTTTTTAAAGTGATGGTGACCAGACTGTCGTGGCCGGTTTGATAGGTATACCAATTTCCATCATCAGCAGCTTCTGCGGCCATGATTTTAGGTGAAGATTGCCATAGATGGTAATCCTGAACGCTAAGTGTTTTCTTTTGCTGCGCATGTAGATTGAGCAGGAAAATAAGGCAAAGTGATGTTAGGAAGCCCTTTAGGCCCCAATAATTAATTTTCATATGTATGTTATTTAAAGTTTAATAGCCTGTGTTTTGTGGGCGTAAATTGGGATTGGTACTTAACTCTTTTTCCGGAATTGGTAAGTGCAGATCACTGCTGTTCCACCCTGGCTTGATGCCGGATAAGGCTTGATCAAGCTGGTTGTTTCTTTTTAAATCGAAAAAGCGGTGACCATGTTCGGTAAAAAGCTCCCAGCTTCTTTCTTGCAGAATGGCCCTGAGCAGTTCTGCTTTGGTGTTTGCGGGTGTATCGCCAATGTCGGCACGAAAGCGAATTTTGTTTAAATCCTTTTTTGCGCCTTCCAGGTTGTTCTGTTGGGCCCTGGCTTCTGCCCGGATAAGGTATTGCTCTGACAGGCGAAACACGATGGAATATTCTTTTGAAGTAGTTGTTGAAAGCCGTTCCTTGTATTTATTTGGATGATACCAGGTACTTGTACCACTGGTAACTGCTTTAATCCAGTTGGCTTTACGCAGATCGGTATCTGAAAAAGAGTTGACCAGGCCGGTACTGAGGGCGACAGACGGAGGCGGACCGGATGTAAATATGAACACAGCACCCTCATCGGTATTGCGGCCGGCGACTGACGCGTTTAGTTGCCATATGGTTTCCTTCGATCCGATTAAAAAAACGTTACTGATGTTATCTTCAAATGTAAAAAGTGTTTTTTCGTCGATCAAAGTTGTAGCCATGCTCTCAGCCTCCGGCCAGGATTTTTGGTAGAGGTATACTCTTGATAGCAGTGCTTTTGCAACAGCTTGGTTGGGAATGATTTTATTGGGTGCAATGTAATTTACGGGCAACAGCTCAATCGACTTTTTTAAATCGGCGATAAGTAGTTTATAAACATCGGCAGTTGGCGTTCTTGTGACTACGATATTGATTTTATAGTCGGTTTGGCTGATGTAAGGAATATCGCCAAAAAGGTTCACCAGGTAAAAATGTGACAAGGCCCTCACAAACAAGGCTTCTCCCAGTAGTTCATTTTTTTGATCTGCTGAAAGATTGGTACTCGCCTGGGCACCTTCTATAACCGAGTTTGCGGCAAAAATCTGGTTATAGGCAAAGCTCCAGTATTCTGATACAAATGTATTGGAGGGCAGGAGTGAATTGTTATAGAAATAAAAATTAGGGTCAGTCTGGGTTCTATAACTCGTCAGTTCATCAGCATAACAACCTATCAGGTTAGAACTGCCCCGGGTTCCGGAAAGAATTCCTTTATCCCTGATTTTTGCATAAATATCTGTCATGGCTATGGTAGCGGTTTCGTAATTGTCGAAAACTGTACTGCGCACGAGTTGCGACCTGGGCACGTCGACCTCGAGAAAGGATTTGCAGGAACTTAAAGTGAGCAGCGCTGCGAATATTAAATAGTGGGCTAATGGAGCATATTTAGTTTTCATGATCGTTTCGATTAAAAGGTGAACTGGATTCCGGCTGTAATGACTTTAAGCGGAGGTAAGTAACCGTAGGTGGTAAACTCTGGATCGCCCTCTGTGAAGCCGGTAAAAGTTAACAGATTTTGGCCCTGTAAAGACAGCCTGCAATGTGTTTGTTTCAGGAGAACAGGCAGATCGTAAGAAAGCGAGATGTTTTTAAGCCGGATATAGGAAACATCTACAATGGTACCATCACTATAAGAATGTAAATAGTTGCCATTTGCGGCTTCGCTACTAACGCCGGTTGAATATCGCTGGTAACGTGCTATATCACCAGGTTTTTGCCAGGTGTTGCCTACAAAACTATGTGGCTGCGCTGCCATTGACCCTGCATAGCCCTGGCCGACTGCATTTTTTTTCTTAACGAACTGAAAGAGAAAATCGAGGTTCCAGCGTTTAAAGCGTAGCTGGTTCTGAATGCCACCAAAGTATTTCGGTGAAAGATCGGCGATGCTCTGCCTATCCTCGGGAGACGCTATTTTATTGTCGTTGTTGTAATCGGTAAACTCGTAAAGACCAGTTTGTGGGTTAACCCCTTTTAAGTGATATAGTAACTGAATATTTAGTGGTCGGCCTATGCGGTATTGCTGACTGTAAGTAGAGCCTGCCAGACCAGGAAAACGAACCAGCTTATTGTCGGCAAAACTTAGGTTAAGATTGGTAGACCAGCTGAACTGCCCGGATTGAAAATTATCTGTACGCAGGGTCAGCTCTACTCCTGTATTTTGTACCGTAGCATCCAGATTGGCCTGTAGAGAATTAAAACCGGATGTGCCCGGGAAGGGGATGCCTACGAGCTGGTTGGAGGAACGGTTTTTGAACCATGCTCCTGTAAAATAAATACGATCTTGCAGGAAAGCTAATTCTAAAGCCAGTTCCAATTTTTTATTAGTTTCCCAGGCGAAATCGGGGTTGTATAGCCGGGTAGGTTGAAGCCCGATATTGTTGTTGTAGGCTACCCCTGAAGTAGTGTAGGTATCAAAAAACTGGTAATCGCCAATCTGGTCGCTACCGGTAACGCCATAACTTGCTCTTAATTTACCTAAACTGAGCCAGCTTTGGCTTTTAAAGAAGCTTTCGTTCGAGAAGAGCCATGCTGCACCGATTGCCCCAAAATTGGCAAATTGCCTGCCAGGGCCAAAGCGGCTTGAGCCATCGCGCCTTGCGGTTAAATTAACGATAAAACGTTGATCGTAATTGTAATTGAACCTCCCGAAAAATGCCTGATACCGGTATGCTGTTAAATCATTTTGTGTGATCCTGACCGTTTTGGCCGCTGATAGATTATAAATGAGGCTGTTGGAGCTAAAACCTAATCCGTTTTGGTATAGCTTGCTGGTGTTTTGACTTTGGAAAGAGCCGCCCAATAATATATCGATTTTTCCTTTTAACCATTGACCATTCCAGCTGATTTGCGGCTCAATGATCCATGAAGAACGATCGGTATAGTTAAATTGTATATAAGAGTTTGTACTGCTGGGATTATAAACAGGGTTGTACATGCTAGAAGGAGCCACACGTGTTTCGATCGTGCCCAGATCGGTAAGGCCGAAGCTGCTTTTTAATACTAAACGGGGTAGCACCTCGTAAGAAAGCACCAAATTGGTTACCCAATCGTGAGTTGCTGACTCAAATTTTCCATTAAGGGCGGCGGCTAAAGGGTTAGTCCAGGTTTCGTTTTCCCAGTTTAGACTGCCATCAGTCTTGTAGAGCGCAGGGGCGTTAGGTGCAAGATAGCGTGCATCGTTGGTGAGATCGAATGCCGGCTGATCATTGTCCTGTACATTATAGTTGGCTGAAAAAGCCAGTTTAAATCTTCTATCGGTTGACTGGTGGTTGAAGCTGGCTTGTACGCCTCCCTTTTTATAGAGGAAGTTGCCAGGTAAAACCGTTGATTCTGTGCGGTAATTCCCACTGATGAGAAACTGGCTATTTTCGGTCCCACCGGAAATGGTTGTCTGGAAGTTGTTGGTTTCTGCGGTACCTCCGAGCAGCTCTTTTTGCCAGTCTGTATACCTGTTTTGGTCCCAGGTGCCATTTACGTCGTAATCTGTTTCGCCAAATTCGGTTAGGCCATCATTGATAAAGGCTTGTTTACGCATGGCCAGGTATTCGGCAGTTTTCATTAATTCGCCAAACCTGGTTGTCTTACCAACACCTGTATATGCATTGAATGTAGCTGTAGTTTTTCCAGGCTTACCTTTTTTGGTAGTGATCAAAACCACACCATTGGCACCGCGGGAGCCGTAAATGGCCGTCGCATCCGCATCTTTAAGGATTTCGATGCTCTCTATGTTATCGGAATTGATGCTGTTGATCGGACTGGCAGGTGTTGGGAAACCGAAGGTGGTGACGTAAGCCCCAATAACATCGGAAGCATAAGGCACTCCATCAATGATGTATAAAGGCGCATTCCCTTCTGTACGGATGCTATTTTGCCCCCTAATTTTGATGTCAAAGCCACCACCCGGTGTGCCTGTGGTTTGGGTAATGTTTACGCCAGCCATCCGGCCCTGCATTACAGCCAATACATTGTTGACTGGTTGCGTTGCGATATCTTTTGAGGTAATTCTGGAAATACTTCCTGTACGCTCACTATCTTTTACGGTGTAATAGCCGGCATTGATCATGACTTCCTCCAGCTTCGCATCAGCCAGTTCGAGTGCTAGACTACCTACGTTTGGAGCTGCGTTGATTTCTCTGGTTTGGTAACCGATATAACTGACCACGATGATATCCTGCTCATCCACACTTTGCAGAGAGAATTCTCCTTTGCTATTTGTTTTTACGGATTTAGTACCACCTTTTACGGAAACTGTTGCACCGACCAAAGGATTGCCTTTTTCGTCGAGCACTTTACCACGGACATCTATGTTTGTAAAACGTTCGATCACCTTATCGAGAAAGGAGGGGGCCTTTCTTCTGACAATGATGGTATTGTCTTTTAATTCGTAGGTTAGTGGCTGCTTTTCGAATATTTTATCCAGCCCGTCTTTTAGGAGAACGTTGGAGAAACTTACGCTTACATTGCGGGATTGACTGATCACATCGCTGGCGAAGAGAATTTCGTAACCGAGTTGCTGTTTTACTTTATTGAGCACCAGCTCGAGAGAACTGTTTTTTTCGAACAGTGAAATGCGCTGGGCCAGTGTATTTGCGCTAACCTGCGTTAAACAGGTAAAAAGTAATAGGATGATTATTTTCATAATCAATAGAATTTTGGGCGGCAGGCCGAAATGAGGCCGCAAGCCGGGGTTCAAAGTATAAATTTTCATATCTTTGATAAGGTTTGGGTTGATGATAAAAACGGTTCGCAAAAATTGTTTCGTCCCTTTGGGACAGGTTAACTCAAACTTTTGCCGGGTAATGTAGCAAGCATTGTCCGGCTTTTTTGTTTAAGGAGTTACCTATGTTTTGTGGTTAAGGGTACTTTCGGTAAAGTCTGTTCATATTGGTTATGGTTTTTGGTTAATTGATTATTTACTGATGTATATATTCCGGTCGGCTACTTTAAACTTAAGCTCGCCTGTGGATTGGAGCATTTCGATTACCCGGTAAATTTTTTCATACCGGGATATGGTCCCTGTGAATTTTATCTTATCTGCCCCGTCCTTATAAAACACTGATACGTTATACCACCGTGAGATTTTTTTCATGATTGAGCCGACCTCTTCTCTGTAAAAGCTGAATTTACCTTCCTTCCAGGCGATGGCCTGGTTTACATCTACCGGATGAACAGAGATGATGTTGCCAATCAAGTTAGCTTGTTGCCCGGGTTTTAGCAGTGCTGAATGTTGTACCTGATTTGAGGGATAGACTTTTATGGAGCCTTCTAACAGTGTGGCAGCTGGACCTGTGTCATCTGCATAGGCATTTACGTTAAAATGCGTGCCCAGCACAGTTAAGGCCATATGATTAGCGTTTACGATAAAAGGCTGGTTTTTGTTTTTGGAAACTTCAAAGTAAGCCTCGCCAATAAGCTCGATTTTACGATTGGCCAGGCCAGAAAAGGTTGCCGGGAACTTTAAGGTTGTCGCAGCGTTTAGCCACACTTTGGTGCCATCAGGCAGGGTGACCTGATAGGTGCCGCCCAATGGCGTACTAGCGATTAATAGCGCATTTTTTTGATATACATTATTGTTTCGCAGTTCTTCCGCGTTCAGCATCGCTGAACCATCGTTGTATGTTAATGAATTGCTTTTAATAACCAGCCCTGTTTTGGTAGCGCTCAGGTTGATGGTTTTTCCGTTAGCCAGCATCAGTGTAGCCGTATTTTTGCCTGGGGCTATGTTTGCCGTAGCATGTTGCAAGTCAGACTGATTGGAAAGTGGCGTATAAGACAGATAGAGCCAGGTTCCTAAGGTGATGATTGCAATTGCAGCGGCGATTTTAATAAAGTGTGACCATAACGAAGGTGTGCTGGGATTGGGCTTACTGCTGAGCACATTTTGCTTAATAAGGAGCAGATCTGTACCTAGCTCTAAGGAAGAAAGACCGAATGGTAACTTATCGTTCCATTGGTTGTACCAGGACTCGATAAAGGCGATCTCCTCAGGATCACATTTTCCCGCATGGTATCTGGCTATCAGCTGCTTTATTTCTTCTTTATCCATGAGTGATGTTCGAATAGAAGACCCAATTCCGCTATACAAACATTAAAGACGAAGAAATACTGTGCTGGGGGTAATGGAAATTAAAAAAAAATTAGACAGAGAGAAATAATAGTGTACCAAGTTTAGCTCGGAGCGTTTTGAGTGCATTGTTTACGGTGGTTTTAACCGTTTGCTCGGACAGGTTTAGCGCTTGTGCGATTTCCTTATGAGAGAGAAAGCGTTTTCTGCTCAGCTCAAAGATTTCTTTAGTTCGGGGAGGAAGTGCTTCAATTTCCTGATCGATAATGTTTGCGAGTTGTTTCTGACGGATTAAGCCATCTGTAAGGGTATAGCCGGTCAATTCAAACTGCTGAATGGATGAGATGTAGACATCATTTAATCGCTGCCGAGCCAGTAAATCGAAAATCCGGTTGCGGACCGACATGTACAGATAGCCGGAAAGGGTGGTTTTAAATGTTAACTCATTGCGTTTTGCCCAAAGTGTAGTAAAGAGATCCTGCACCAGATCGCGAGATTCTTCTCTTTGCTGAAGCCTTTTAAAAGCGTGAATATACAAGGCAGCGTGATACCTGTTAAATATTTCGGTAAAGACAGCCCTGTCGCCTTCTTTTAATAAAGCTGTTAGTTCCTGGTCGGTATACTTTTGGTAACCCTCCATAGGTGTAAATCCCTGGTTTATCTGGTGTAAAATTTTACTGCAATAGTAATATTTATTTTTTAGAAAAAGATATGAGGCTTGGAATATCCAGTAATTACTAAAACGGGTGAATCTGCGATTTTGTTCGTCACAGGCCATCCTTTAGGTAGGAAAAATAAGTTTTATTTAAAAGGTATAATATTTTTATAAATTGGAATCTTGAATTAATTGCTATCAATATGATATTAATGGATGGTTTTGGAGGCATTGAACTTGTATATTATTGATTACTGCATATATTAATTAAAAATAAAATAGGGGAGATGGAAGTGATATGTAATCTACAGAAAGCCTTACCTTAGATTGCAATAGATTGATACCATTTGAAAACATATATTACGGAGCTGGCAGATCATTATGAACGTTATTTTGGCGTATCTGGTAAAAGGTTTAAGCTGGAGAAAGGACCAATAGAGAAGTTGCATCCAGACTTTTTTATTTTAGAATTTCCTCCCAATAACAAACATGATATGTTCTGTTATTGTACGGTAGGCATGTCTGCAGATCGCTTAGATGATAATTTAATAGAGTTGTTTGTCTACTCCGCTAAAGCAGAGGAGGGCCTGGTTGAGCTTTTGACTGTCTGCGCCTCATATCATAGAAATGGATTGCCGCTGGGTATAAATCATACCGTGAATATTGGACAGCCTTGGTTAGATAATTCAAAATGTGATTATGGTTTTATCTCTCTTCCTTATCTTGCTGGATCTAAATTAGGGATATTTGAATATGATGGCGAGGAGATTGGTTGTTATTGGCTTATTCCGATCACGGAGAAGGAAAGGGATTTTAAGATTGAATATGGGGTTGAACAATTGGAACAGTTGTTTGAAGATAAGCAATTGGATTATTTAAATCCCGAGCGCAGTTGCCTGGTTGAGGAGTAGGGGCAGAATTTATACTTACTCAAATTATGGAGAAGTTAAGGTAATTTCAGTCAGTTTTATATATAATTGTTTTGAACCCAACCAAGATATGGACAGAATTAAAGTCACTAAAGGTGACATCACCAAGTGTGAGGTCGATGCGATTGTAAATGCCGCGAACACATCTTTATTAGGAGGCGGTGGTGTAGATGGTGCCATTCACCGCGCAGGTGGACCTACTATTCTGGATGATTGCCGTAAAATTGTAGCACGACAAGGCGGTTGCAAAACCGGACAGGCGGTAATCACAACAGGAGGGAAGGTTCTCGCAAAACATGTGATCCATACCGTAGGCCCGGTTTATAATGGTGGGAAAGGCAATGTGTCAGAGTTGCTCGAATCTTGCTACTTGAATTCTTTGACCCTGGCAATAAATAATGGATGTAAAACAATTGCATTTCCAAATATTAGTACTGGTATTTACGGTTACCCGAAAAAGGAAGCGGCAGAGATCGCTGTAAGTACAGTTAAGGACTTTATTGAAAAAAATCAAGAAATAGAAACTGTGATCTTCGTTTGCTTTGATGATGAAAATTATAAACTGATATGTCAGCTGCTAGATCTTTAATTTATAAATTAAATAAAAGCAAATCAAGCTTGAATATCAAGCTTAATCCACCGGCGCCTTTTAGTGAAATATTGCGCTTAGAGGAACTCTTAAAAATGAAGTTGCCTTCAGATTTTAAGGAATTTTATGCACTGGCCAATGGTTTTGAAACAGACGATCATATCTTCCGAATTATACCTATTGCAGAGATTATAGATTATCAATCAGAACTGGCTCCTAATGAAATATATTTCGCAGAGTATATGATTTATAGCGATACATGGAATATTGTGATAGATCCGGATTCAGGGTCTTATGACATTATAAATAGAAATGGAGCTGGAAATTTAATAACTATAACAAATTCGATATTTGAATTTATCGAGAAATATTTGGAAAGTGACGGCATATTTAGTGATTCAGGATTATATAGCTGGATTGATAATCAGTAGGTCAGAAATTCTAAGTATCTGTTGTAATATCGTCCCAATTTGAAGAAGAGTTTGTTACCCAGTTAGTTGCATAATGGCGTTCTATTACAATGCTGGGATCTACATCTAAAGGAGCGAGATTATTCAATTCTACATTTCTTACAGCCCAATGTATTCTATAAATCAAATCCCATAAATCTAATATTTCATTAGGTGACCTGATCACAGCTGATTTAACAAAGGCTTCAGTTTCCGTCATAAAATCGGGGATTTGGTTAAAGATAGCATCCATTTCAATTTCCTGTTGAGGAAGCTCTAGCTTTTCAGTTTTATTGATTGTAAACAATAATACCCAAATGCCCTCCGAGCGCCATGATATATTTATCTTTTCTTTTTCGGTTAATTTTTTCTTTAAAAAGAGTTTCCGCTCGTTGCCTGTTACACTATCCCACAGATTTTCCTTTTTTAGAAATTCGATTATTTCTAATCTGTCTTCCTCGACATTAGAAATGTAAATTAAATAGGTGAGGATCAATATTCGTTGAGCAATATCCTGGGCAGATCTAATCTCAGATTCCTGCTCTTTTTCAATCAAAGAGACACGGTCATAAAAAGGGATACCTAGAGACGCCAATAATATTTCAGTTTGGGTTTTTGATTTTAATGCACTCATCAATATCGATGGTTTGATCATGTTTGCTTTCAGGTACAATATACTATCTTTAATGCTAAAATCTTTTCAATTGAGAAAGTACATCATCTTATTGTTTTACTATTTGGTCATTTTGTCTTGTACAAATAGGGAAACCCCGGTAGAGAAATCTGTTAAGCAAAATCATCCCGGAAATGGAACCGGTAAATTAATTCCTATCAATTTTTATGATCGGAAGTATGAAGATGTTGATTTTAATGCTCATGATATAATAACTGCAGACGGTTGGAAAATTGAGTATCTGGTTAAAGATGATACCACAAGATATGACGATATCTATATTAAATGGTCGAAAGGTAGGACAGAAGGGGTTTACTGTGGCGGAAAGATGCTTGAATTTAGACGCCATTTTATACCCAGATTTAAGGGTGAAAACAAAACTCATTTATTTTTTACGCATGCCTGTGCTACGAGTTGTACCGCGTTGTTGACGTTATCCAAATCTGACAAACCAGTGGAAAGAACCTTTGTAAAAGTTACAGGTTTTGATATTAATCTGGGACAAGTGCTCCAAATTGGGGATTATGACAATATGCTAGAACGTTTTAATTTCGCATTAATTGATTTATCAAGGGGAATTGAGAAAGGTTTTTATTTTAAAAACAAGTGCTTCTCTACTGATGACACAGGCTGCATTGATAGTGTGCAGTTTAACGGTAACTCAGTTGAAGTATTTGCTACTTTAACTGATCGTAAAGATGAACAAAGGTCGGTTCAGGAAGTTTATACTGTTAAGCTGGAGAAATGAGGTTGAATGCGCCGAGCATCAGATCCCTACTTGAAATATTCAAGAATGATCCGGTAACTTCTGCATATGCCTCTAACCTGGAGGAACTGATTTCGAAATATAATCCGCTGTATTGGATACATGGTCATATTCATAACCCCGTAAGGTATAAAATAGAGGAGGCGGAAGTGATATGAAATCCGCACGGATATCCTGATGAGAAATACAATGGATATAATAAGGAGCTCGCGTACCAGTTGTGGAATTAGCTTGGAGATTTTATTTAATATCCTTGTTTTTTTCTATTCCATTTCAATATATTGACCCGTATGGCAGTTCCAGTAAATAAGCGTGAGTTACAAATCGCAATCCAGACAAATTACAATTCTCTTCTTAAAGAGCTTATTTCTATTTCATCTGATAGCGCTATGCAAAAAGAATTAGAAGGCCATTCTAAAGGCACCATGATGAGTATCAACAACCTCTTGGCCTATCTTATTGGTTGGGGTGAACTAGTTTTGAAATGGAATAGGAAAAAAGACAATAATGAACCTGTAGATTTTCCGGACACAGGCTATAAATGGAACGAGCTTGGTAAACTTGCTATGAAGTTTTATAAAGATTATGAGCAAGATGATTTTATGACTTTACAAGAAAAGCTAGATAAAGCAGTTCGTGAAATCTTAACCGTGATTGACAAAAAATCCAACAACGAGCTATACGAAATAACTTGGTACGAAAAATGGACAATGGGCAGGATGATACAGTTCAATACAGCTTCCCCTTTTAATAATGCTCGTGGGAGAATACGTAAATGGAAGAAGCAAAAAGAATAAAACTAATCATATGGCTATGCACACTTATGGGTAACGAATAGCTGAAGCGATATGTCGACTGAATAACGTTTTAATGTAAGCTACCTTGTGGCTATCTTTGCCCGGAGATGAAAAAGCAACACATTCAGGATACTTTCGGAAATATTAATATTTATCTGAACAGATGCTGCTAGCCCTATATCTTAAATTGTCTTCTGAATTGTTACTTTTGGATTACCATCTGCTAAAGAATCTTTATGGAAGAATTTACGACCTATACGATTTCCAAACTTCAAAAAGTCCTGGAATCCAATGTTGATAGTAAGGACTATCTTTTTGTGGAAATGGGCAAGGAACCTATTTATACTTCGGAACCTTTTCGGGCTGAGACTTTTAGTGTGGTGTTTCTTAGAGCAGGAGAGTTGAGTTTTCAGGCCGGACTTACCTCGTATTTTGTAGAGGCCCCGGCATTAATCACAATTGCACCGAGTGTGACCCGAAGTTTTAAACCTTCTCCTTTGAAACCCGGTATGGAACTTATCTTCTTTAAGGAAGCTTTTTTAGTGGAGCAGCAATCGGACGTGTTTTTCCTGAATAAATTCCCGTTTTTTGAAGACAACGACCGTCATGTAATTTCGCCTGACCCAGCCACATTGAAAAGACTGGAAGTTATTTATAGCCAGATTGCAGATTGTGTGTCAGCGAATCTTGAACATGAACAGGCAATAATGCGCAATTTGATTTATTTGTTGGTTTATCATATTGATATCTTTCACCGACAGCATCAGCTACCCACCGCAGTGGACCACAAAAATCCCCTGTTTCAGCGTTTCAGGAATTTGCTCAGCAAAGAATTCATAAGACACCGTTCTGTTAATTATTACGCAGATGTATTGAATGTAACTCCAAAGTATCTTTCTCAGACGGTGAAGCGTGTTACAGGACAAACCGCCGGCGAATGGATAGATAAGGCCGTAATGCTGGAGGCCAAAGTTTTGTTGCAAAATAATCGCATGAATGTGTCGGAAATCAGCAATTACCTGAATTTCTCGGATCAGTCGTTTTTCGGAAAATATTTCAAAAACCTTGAAGGGATTTCACCGCTCGATTACCGAAAATCCCTGGTTTAAAGATTAGGTTTTTCGTTCATTTTCCGTCATCATAAGAAGTTTAGACCAAAAGAAGGGAAAATCTAACCTTCTTTGATGGTGATATTCGCCGGAGATTTGTCCCGACATACAGTACTAATTGCTGGATGTACGGATTATGAAAAATATTCCCGAACAGGGTTTCGACTTGAGAAGATATTACAGTAAAATGGTAAAAACGACCATTTTACTTTTATTCCTGGTTAATGGTACTTTCGCCCAGGTAAGTAAGGATTCTTTGTTGAGACTATCTCTGCAGGATGCAATCTCAAGATCGAGGTTGAATAATAAGGCCATACTGGCCAGTAAAATTGAAGAAGAAGCCGTAACCGAGGATCTAAAGGATGCGAAAGCAACGGTACTGCCAAGTGTCAGTTCGAGCGGCTCCTATCAGAGGTTTACCAAGCTTACCCTTTACACTGATGGCCTTTTTGGAAGTCAATCTATACCCAGACGACCAGGGCCTGATGGAGCCGATGTTGGCTTAAGCGCCAACCTGAACCTATATTCAGGCGGCAGGACAAAGTCGTTGATCGAGGAACAGGAACACAAATCACAGCTGGCAGCGCTTAGTACACGGGAAACAAGCGGAGGGATCAGTCTCCAGGTAACAGCTCAGTACCTTGAGCTGATCCGACTGTCCGCCCAGAAAAAATTGGCCCTGGACCAGGTGAAAAGGGCGGAGAGCAGGTTGAAGAACATTAATGCGCTTTATAGAAACCAAAAAGTTACCAAAAGTGATGTGCTTCGCGCTGATGTAATGCTTTCTAATGTCGTGCTTGGATTGGAACAGATTCAAAACGACCTGCGAATTGCTGGCGACAAACTCAATGTGCTGCTGGATTTCTCCGGCAAGATTCGTATTCAAGCGGTGGATAGTCTTGGGGCCGACAGTCTTTCGGCGGTGGAAATTGAAAATCTGATCGCTGATGTACCAAAAGTATCATTTCCGATATTGAAATTTATAGAAAGCCTTAAAGTACAGCAGGCCAGGATCGAGAGCCTAAGAAGTGCTTATTACCCATCGGTATCGGTTTATTCCGCATATGGACTCTCTTATCCAAATACAATTTTCGTTCCACCAGTTGATCAGGCCTACTCCATAGGTTTTATCGGATTGAAAGTGCAGTACAACCTGTCTGCTATATACCAGAATAAACATAAAATAACTTCTGCCCAAAAACGGCTGCAGGAGCTCGGGCAGCAAAAGGAGGTGTTCGCAGATAATGCGCTTCAGGAAGCCCAAAGCCTTGCTATAAAATACAAGGAGGCTTCAAATAGAATCCAGATTGTTAAAAAGCAAATTGACCAGGCATCGGTAAATTATAAGATCGTTAGCGCGAAATATTTTAACCAGCTGGCATTGCTAACAGACTTGCTTGATGCGGATAATCTTTACCAGGAAGCGCTATACAATTTAATCCAGGCAAGAGCTATGCGCCAGTTCCTGGTTTATCGCTTAAAATACAATTCCGGCAAATTATAACATTATTCAATTTGACATGAAAATGACAACTACTTCAAACGTAAGTTCTGCGAACCGCGGATATTTATTCATTGCTGTTGCAATTATTGCATCAACCCTTGCTTATTTTTGTATGCATATCGTGGAAAACCTGAACGCTATCCAGACGAACGATGCACAGGTTGACGCTTATATCACCCCAATTTCGGCAAGAGCTGGGGGATTCATCAAAAAGGTGTGTTTTGAAGAACATCAGCTGGTGAAAAGTGGGGATACATTGGTCATACTTGAAGATCAGGAGTATCAGCAGAAACTAAATGAGGCGAATGCTTTTGTGGAAGATGCTAAAGCTCAACTTGATGTACTGAATGCAGGTATTCATGTAGCTGAAACTGGAACACTTGTCAATCGAGACCAGATTGAGGCTGCCAAGGCACGGCTGGTGCAGCAGCAGTCTGACATCAAACGTTACCGGAACCTGATCAAAGAAGAAGCTGTAACCGGCGCAGATCTGGAATCTGTCCAAGCCAGACATGATGTAGCGCTGAGCGATTTTCATGCGGCGCAAAGTGGTCTGGAGACAGGGCTAGCAAGAGTGTTGGAATTAAAATCAAGGAGAGCATTACTGAATGCAGAACTGAAAAAGAAAGATGCACAACTCGCCTTGGCCAAAATAAATGTTGCCTACACCATTGTAAGGGCTCCTTACACAGGTAGAATGGGGCGGAAGACTATTATGGAAGGGCAGCAGGTCCAGTCAGGACAACCTCTGGTGTTTATTGTTAATGACCATAAAAAATGGATCACTGCAAATTTTAAAGAAACCCAGATTGAAGGTCTTCACATTGGACAAGTTGTTAATATTGAGATTGACGCAATTTCCAAAAGAACCTACAAAGGTAGGATTCAAGCAATTTCCGCCTCTACAGGCGCAAAGTTCTCATTATTACCTCCAGACAATTCGACTGGTAATTTTGTAAAAATCATCCAGCGTGTGCCAGTCAGGATCAGTTTTGATGACCAGAATATCGAAGAGGTAAAATCAGGAATGAACGCAATAGTTTCTGTATACCATAACTGACATGAAAACTCCAAATTATGTTTATCCCTGGATAGCCGGTAAAAAAGGTCTGCCGTTCGTACTCTTTTTGGTTCTGTTATCGGGTATCCTGCAGTTTGCCACATTTGCCATGAGCCAACAATATGTGATTTCTTCTATGGGGGTGCAGCCTGAAGACGTCGCCTTTGCGCTTCAGATGACTTATGTAGGGATACTGTTCACTTTACCTATACATTTTCGGCTGATACGCTATTTCGAAGTCCGTAGTTACCTTATTTTTGCCATTATCTTAGGACTCGTACTTGGTATTGCTTGTATTTATACCACCGACTTGTTGTTGTTTTTTATACTGCGCTTCTTGCAAGGAATTGTTGTATGTATGATCTGTGGCAGCATGCTGATGATGCTTTCAATTTATCTAAACCCAGAACATAGGCAAATCGTAGCTCCATCCATATTTTATGGTACAATATTGAGCAGTGGGGTGTTGATAGGATTGGTTTTCTCCCAGGTGGTACTTGACCAGAATTGGAAAGAAATTTACTGCTACCTCATTGTTTTTCAGGTATTGTCCTTGCTACTGATCATGTTGGTATTCAGTCCTAAGTCTGGTGTCAAACGGTACCCTCTTTATCAGATTGATTGGGCCGGATCCGTATTTTTCCTGACCGCAGGTCTGTCACTAGCCTATACGCTAATTTACGGTAACAAATTTTACTGGTTTGCTGATCCGAAGATCCGTTTTTCTTCCTGTTTATTTTTGCTCATGTCGCTGCTTTACTTATCTCGATCGGCAACTGTGAAACGCCCGCTGATCAGCATCTGTGCATTTAAGTATAAGAAATTTTGGGCGGGTCTGATTTTACTTGGGTTGTACTATGGCACTAAAGATAGTATGAACCTGATCTTCGGTTATACCGCAGGTGTGCTGCAATGGAGTCCGTCGGACAACATGATATTGGGTATTGTTAATATTGCCGGAGTGATGACCTTCATGTTCATTTCCGCAAAACTGATTGTAAAAAACAAAACAGTTATCCCGATGGTATTAATCAGTGGTTTTGCCATCCTGCTTTTTTATCAACTTTGGATGTACCATATTTTTACACCCGATTTGTCTTTTGGTGATTTATTTTTCCCTATGTTTCTGCAAGGGGCTGCATCAGGTCTTATCTTCGTGCCGATAATGATTTTTATCCTGACTTCCCTGCCGCCAAATACGGGGATGACGGGCCTGATTGTCGCAGCCTACGTCCGTTTTATTTCTGTTTTAAATGTCGGAGCCGGATTTTACAACCTGCAACTTTACTATAACCAGTTTTTTCGAACGCATTTTCTTTTCCATATCACTAGTACGGACAGCCCTGTCGCGGAAAGACTGATTTTGTTACGTCAGGTGTTTATTAATAAGGGCAGGAGTTTGGGAGAGGCTGAGCACCTGGCCATCCTGAACCTTAACAAAACAGTAGTCATACAAAGTCAGTTATTAAGCAATAAAGCGATATTCTTATCATTGAGCGTGGTGGTTGGTGTAATAATTGTCATGCTTATTTTTTCGTTCTGCATTGTTTTTGTTCACTCGTTAACAAAGAAACAAGGGAAACATGAATAATCGTATTGTCTTACTATAGTCTTACCATATAGGAACTGAGCATATTGAAGCTATAGGCCATTCTAAAGGTACCATGATGAGTATCAACAACCTCTTGGCCTATCTTATTGGTTGGGGTGAACTAGTTTTTAAATGGAATAGGAAAAAAGACAATAATGAACCTGTATATTTTCCGGACACAGGCTATAAATGGAACGAGCTATACGAAACTACTTGGTACGAAAAATGGACAATGGGCAGGATGATACAGTTCAATACAGCTTCTCCTTATAATAATGCTCGTGGGAGAATACGTAAATGGAAGAAGCAAAAAGAATAAAACTAATCATATGGCTATACTGGGTATTTCGCCAAAAGTGGGGAAGGACCACATTCGCCGAAATGCGCACTTATGGGTAACGAATAGCTGAAGTGATACGTCGACTGAATAACGTTTTAATGTACGCTACCTTGTGGCTATCTTTGCCCGGAGATGAAAAAGCAACACATTCAGGACATTTTTGGAAATATTGACATTTACTTATTTGACCAGATCCTTAAAGGTACTTATGATGAATGTCACATGATCTTAGATGCCGGTTGCGGAACAGGCAGAAACCTGCTGTACCTGTTGAAAAGCGGAGCAAATGTTTTTGGTGTAGATCAAAACCCGGAAGCTATTGCGCAGCTAAGAGCCCTTGCGGGCTCATTTTCGCAAGTTGATCCGGAAGAAAATTTTAAGGTAGCTTCAGTAGAGCAGCTACCGTTTGAAAATGAAACTTTTGATCTGATCATCAGTAGTGCTGTTTTACATTTTGCAGAAAACCTCAGTCATTTCGAAGCTATGCTGAATTCCATGTGGGACGTGCTTAAACCCGGAGGGTATTTTTTCTGCCGGCTCGCCTCAGAAATAGGGATCGAATCATTAGTCCGGTTTATTGGAAATGGTAGGTACATCCTTCCCGATGGATCGGAGCGCTTTCTGGTGAACCAGGAGATGCTGCTCAGACTCACCAAAAAAATCGGTGGAGAATTGCATGAGCCCATCAAAACCACTAACGTTCAGAACATGAGAAGTATGACTACCTGGTGTGTACGTAAAACGATATCATCCTGATTTGCTTGTATTCATTATTACTTAAATGGATGCGATTATGTCACCTCTTAAAAATGAGGATTCAGATTATTAGCGACCTGCATCACGAACTAATAGCATGCGCCAACAGGCTTATTGAAAATATTTCAGATACTATCTCAACTTCTGTTTGGCTCCAGGTAAGAAACTGTCTTCAGATATTACTTTCTTGCCAGTCTTTGCTTCGAGTGCCAACCTGGCATCCTTGGCTATTTTTCCCCCTTTTTTACCGGCAATAGCATTTTCTTTTAAGCCTTCAGCCTCATCACTTTCAGCAATCTGTCGTGTTGATAGTTCTGCCAGTGCTGTAAACAACAACTCTGCCTCGGTCATATGGTCGCGAAGGTTTTGCCTTTCCAAGCCTTTTATATCTTTATGCGTCTTTACCGTTACACCAGCCCATTCCTGATGAATGATATTTGTTAACAAAGCAAACTCATCTCCTTTTTGTACTCCATGCTCCTGCCAGTAATCAGTTAACTTATTCCGGGTCTCTTGTCCAGACATACGCTGCTGAATCCACTTTTCACTTCGTCCAGCCTTCTGCCAATTTTCTCTAGCCCTATCCAGGCTCTGTTCCGGATCAGATATTTCCTGCATACGTTCATAGCCAACTTTTGCCAACCACATTTTAAATGGTTCAGCCTTGGGCGAGGGGATAGATTGGATTAAACGTAGTAATTGTTCAGTATCGGCAACATCTGTTTCGCGCATCTTGCCATCTTCAGCTTTCATTTTCAACTGTACGATTTCTTCGTACACTTCACTTCCTTCAGCATGAAGTTTCTTTTTTAAATCACTCCAATACCGTCTAGGAACTGAACTCTCCGTCAAAATCTCAACTACATCAATGATAGAAAAATACCATTTCTGATCTGTTTCGCTCCATTCTGAACGAATTCGCTTGCTTTCAAACAATTTGATATCCATTTTATAAAGATTAAGAGCTAAGTTAATCAACTTTAAGTCCTATATCCACAGGTAATACATTATTCTTCTAATTTGGATCTCTCGATGTATATGTACCCCGGACTTGTGGCTATCTTTGCCAGAAGATGAAAAAGCAGCACATTCAGGACACTTTTGGAAATATTGATATTTATCTGAACAGATGCTTAAAGGTACTTATGATGAATGTCACATTTTCGCAAGTTGATCCGCAAGAAATTTTAAGGTAGCACTAAAACGGCTGAATCTGCAATTTTGTTCGTCACAGGCCATCCTTTAGCTAGGAAAAATAAGTTTTATTTAAAAGTTATAAAATTTTTATAAATTGGAATCTTAAATTAATTGCTATCAATATGATATTAATGTATGGTTTCGGAGGCATTGAACTTGTTGTTATATTATTGATTATAATAATTACGGCTTTAATTGGTTACAGAGCAGGATCAGAAAGAAAGATAGGAGGTCCTTTAGGGTTGTTGTTAACGTTATTCTTAAACTTTATTGGGCTAATTATCATTTGGTGTTCACCTAGGATTGATGAGGAAATATATGTTGATGTACCAGACCAATTGAAAAAATTTAAAGACTTATTGGACAGTGGTGCAATTACAGAAGATGAATATAAATCTCAGAAGGATAGACTTCTGAAATTAAATCTACCCTAAAAACCGGCTAAGGTTTCTTCTGTAGGTAATGCCGACCGGGATTTTCTCGTTGTTCAAAATGATGTTATCCCGCTCAACCTGCGCTATTTTTCCAACTGCTACAATATATGATTTATGAACCCTGACAAAATGATCTTGTGGTAGCATGTTCTCCAGCTGATTGGTGGTGATGGAAGCAAGAAGGGATTTATCAGCCGTAAATATTTTTACATAATTCCCGTAACTCTGTGCGTATAGAATATCATTTACAGGAAGATCGATAACTACACTGTCTACCTTCACCGAAATGCTGCTACCCGACGCTCCTGGTTTTTCAACCGGGTCAAAAGCCAGAAAGCGCTCTATAGATTTGACGAATCTTGGATAGTAGATCGGCTTTAACAGGTAATCTATAACACCATACTCATAACTTTCCAGCGCAAATTCCGAATAAGCAGTAGTGAGGATAGTTCTGGGGATATTTTTTAAGGTCTGCAATAATTCTAACCCAGAGATTTCAGGCATATCGATATCCAGGAACATCAGATCAACCGTATTGTTGCGTAATACATTAAGCGTCTCTATCGCATTGTAACACTGATGCGTAAGCTCCAGCTGCGGGTTTTGACTGATATAATTGACCAGCACATAATGTGCGGCAGGTTCATCGTCTACAATAATACATTTCTTTGGCGTATTCATGAGTTCAGTTCCACTTTCAGATTTACGGTGTATTCAGATTCTTTGGCAAAGCTATCTAAATGATGCCTGTTTGGATAAATGATTTTCAAGCTTTCAATGGTGTTTTTCAATCCGATTTTAGTGGAAACGACCTTCTTCTTTGTCTCAGGTATTGAATTCCTGATCTGCATGTAAAGTACACCTTTCTCAACTTTGATGTCGATATGTACAAAACAATGTTCAATAGAGCAGGCACCATGTTTGAACGCGTTTTCAATAAAGGTGATGAGCAGCATAGGAGCGATCTTGTAGTTCCCGTTATCTGTTTGGTAATTGTAGTCAATTTTACACCGATAGCCCACTCTTTCCCGCTCCAGTTCCACATAGCTGGAAATGAAATCTACCTCATCATCAATCGGAATAAATTCTTTGGTATTGTTTTCAACCTGGTAGCGCAACAACTTGGAAACCTGCATGATCAATTCTGATGAACGCTCCGGGTATTGTAAGCTGACCCCATAAAGTGTATTGAAGGTGTTGAACAGGAAATGGGGGTTGAGCTGTGCCCTTAATACATTTAGTTGTGCCTGGTTGTGCAACAATTCTTTACTGGTTTTCATTTTCTGTTCCCGGTAATGTTCCAGAATCTGAATGGAACCAAGGATACAGATCAGGGTTCCCAAAAGGGTGCCCAATTGGAAATGATAGGTTTTCTGATAGGAGGATTTATAAAGGAAGCAATTTTTATAAAGTAATTCGGTGGATACCTCGTATAAAAGAATGGAAAACACAAAAAGCAATGTCGTTGTCAACAGAAAATAGAGGTAAGGTTTATGTTCTTTCAGCAGGATGGGCAATATAAAAAAACGATTGATCTGCGCATGGCTATAAAGAATGAAAAAGTAGACTGTGCCTGTGAAAAAGCTCCTCCAGCTCGTGATAAAGATCCAGTCGTTTACGGTAAATAGCAGGAAAGAGAAAATCAATATGAAAATCTCCTGTAACCATTTGCTCTCTAATATACTTTTTGGACCCATCTCAACCTTAAAGGATACAAAGTAAGGATATAATCGTGTAACATAATTATATAAATGACGAATTCAATTGGTCATTTATAAGGTTCATTCATCATTTAAAGCACTCTTATCCCCCTTTTTCGAGTTAGTTTTGGTCTAAACTAAAGAATCAGATGTTTAAAAACTGGCTTATTTTTCTCCTTTTATTATTTTCTTTTCACAGTTATTCGCAAACACTTACTTTAAAAGATGCTATTGAGCAGGGTATTTCCAATTACGGGACGATTAAAGCAAAAAGTAAATACCTGGCAGCTTCAAAAGAAACGGTTAAACAGACTAAAACAGATTATCTTCCTAATGTAACGCTTTCTGCCCAGCAGGACTATGGAACTGTAAACGGACAAAATGGCCCCTTGTATGGCTTTGGCGGATACGGGGTGGCTTCATCAGGCTTGCCGCTGCCGCAGCAAAACTGGAATGCGGCTTTTGGTGCGCTATATCTGGTGAATGTGAATTGGGAGGTGTTTTCTTTCGGCAGGATCAGAGAAAGAGTAAACCTTTCAAAGGCGGAATCGGAACGTTCCGCCAGAGATCTGGATCAGGAGACCTTCCAGCAAAAGATAAAAATTGCAGCAGCTTATCTGAACCTGCTGGCCAGTCAGCGATTAATTGTGTCACAGCAAAAAAATCTGGAACGGGCAACTGTGTTCCACAACATAGCAGCGACAAGGGTGAAAAACGGATTATTGGCCGGTGTAGATTCTACTCTGTCCTATGCGGAGGTTTCAAGGGCAGTGATTGCACTCAATCAGTTAAAGGACCGTGCCAAAGAGGAAAATAACAAGCTTGTTGCTTTGATGGGCGTAGGTATTGAAGATTTTGTACTGGACAGTGGCTTTGTAAGACGTGTCCCGAAAGCCATCTTATCTAATGCCCTTACCATGAACCCGGTGCTTCAATATTATAAAAGCCGTGTGGATGCCGGAAAACAGTCGCTAAAATTATATAAAAAGGATTATTATCCAACAGTTAACCTGATCGGGATTTACCAGACCCGGGGTTCAGGCTTTAGTCCGGAGTATGCAACCAACCAACATGCCTTTTCGCAGAACTATTGGGATGGCATTAATCCCGACAGGCAGAATTACCTTTTTGGCATTGGCCTGACCTGGAATTTAACTTCAATCGCAAGAACAGGGAAGAGGGTAAGCGCTCAGCGGTATACTGTATCAGGATTGCAGGATGAATACGATGTAGTTGATCAGCGACTGAAGACACAACTGGATGCGGCAGAAGCTAAGATCAGATTTGCACTGGAAAACTATAATGAAGCACCAAAACAGGTGCGTGCCGCCCGTCAGGCTTATCTTCAGAAAACCACTTTATACAAAAATGGCTTGACAAACCTGGTGGATGTTACCCAAGCCCTGTATGCATTGAACCGTGCGGAAATTGATAGCGATATCATTTATACCAATGTATGGCAGTCATTGCTGATGAAAGCTGCTGCCTCCGGAGATTTCGACTTGTTTATTAATGAATTTTAATGCTGTAGCTCAATGAATTTAATACGTTTTGCCCTTCGTAAACCCATTTCCATCCTCGTGCTCGTTGCCGGACTTTTTTTCTTCGGAATCGGTGCTGTCAGGACTATAAAAGTCGATATCCTGCCGAAGATGAACCTTCCGGTGATTTACCTGGCCCATCCTTTCGGTGGATATACACCGAACCAGATGGAGTCATACTTCGCTAAAAACTATGTAAACATTCTCCTTTTCGCTAATGGCGTAAAATCTATTGAATCAAAGAATATCCAGGGCTTGACCTTGATGAAGATCAGCTATTACGAGGATACCAATATGGCACAGGCCGCTGCGGAACTGAGTGCCCTGGCGAACCGTATGCAGGCTGCATTTCCTCCAGGTTCGCAGCCGCCGTTTATCATTCGTTTTGATGCTTCCTCGCTGCCTGTCGGACAGCTCGTGTTGAGCAGTAAAACGAAGAGTAATAACGAACTGCAGGATTTGGCCAATGTTTATGTGAGGGCTTCCTTTACTTCTGTACCAGGTTTACTTTCTCCACCTCCTTTTGGGGGAAGTCCGAGGACAATAGAGATCAATGTTGATCCTGTAACCTTGCGTACGCATAATTTAACTCCCGACCAGATTGTTGAAGCGATCAGGATCAATAACCAGACAGCACCTTCCGGAAATGTGAGGATCGGTGATAAAAACTACATTACCCCAACCAACAATACGATAAAACAGGTAAAAGATTTTGAGAAGATCCCTTTGTTTAAAGGAGGCGTGCAAAACCTTTACCTTGGGGATGTGGCGACTGTTAAAGACGGGGCGGACGTAACTGCCGGCTATGCACTCGTAAATGGGAAACGCTCGGTTTATGTGAGTATCGCCAAAGCAGGTGATGCCTCTACCTGGGATGTGGTGCAGAACCTAAAGGCGAAACTGCCGGTGATACAGAGTACCTTGCCAGATGATGTACAGCTTTCTTATGAATTTGACCAGTCGGTATATGTGATCAATTCTGTAAAAAGTTTGGTGACCGAGGGTGCGATAGGGGCTGTGTTGACAGGCTTAATGGTTCTGTTGTTTCTGGGCGACAGAAGGGCGGCTTTGATTGTCATCCTCACGATCCCTATTTCTATAATTTCTTCGGTATTGCTGTTAAAGTTGTTTGGCCAGACCATTAACCTCATGACCTTAAGTGGCCTTGCACTGGCTATCGGGATTCTGGTCGATGAAAGTACGGTAACCATAGAAAATATACACCAGCACCTGGATCTGGGGAAACCCAAGGCCCTGGCCATCTGGGATGCCTGTAAGGAAATCGCCTTACCGAAGTTATTAATCCTGTTGTGTATCCTGGCTGTTTTTGCCCCGGCATTTGTAATGTCTGGTATACCGGGTGCCTTGTTTTTACCTTTAGCACTGGCCATAGGCTGTGCGATGCTCGTGTCCTTTTTGTTATCGCAGACTTTTGTGCCGATTATGGCCAACTGGCTAATGAAAGTACACCCGAAAGTAAAACATCCGGCAGGTATTACCGATGATGAGGCTGAGTTTAATGCTTCGGGACTGACACCTGAATCTGAAAAAGATATCATTGCCCAAAAGGAAATACTGGTGCGTGAGGACCTGAACAATAATGGAAAGATCAGTGCTTTCGAAAGGTTTAGAATGAAATTTGTCGCAATGATCGACAGGCTGTTTAATTTCAAAAAGCCTGTTACACTGTTTTATCTCCTTGGAATTTCGGCCATAGCTATTGTACTGCTAAATGTCATCGGACAGGATGTCTTTCCGAAGGTAAATTCCAGTCAGTTTCAGATGAGATTGAGGGCTGCGGATGGAACAAGGTTGGAAAGGACGGAAGACCAGGCGAAACTGGTACTTCAGGACCTGGAGAAGATGGTCGGAAAAGAACACCTCGCCATTTCTTCGGTTTACATCGGCCAGCACCCCGCACAGTTTTCTGTATCACCGATATACCTGTTTACTGCTGGCCCACATGAAGCTGTTTTTCAGATTGCGCTGAAAGATTTCCATACCGATATGGATACTTTTAAGGATGAGCTGAGAAAGCGGATCAAGAAGCTATTGCCCGATACCAAGGTGTCATTTGAGCCAATTGAGTTGACGGATAAAGTGTTAAGCCAGGGTTCACCAACACCCATCGAAATCAGGATTGCCGGAAAGAATAAGAAATTAAATGAGGAATACGCCAACAAGATCATCGAGAAGTTAAACAAGGTGGATTATTTCAGAGATGTTCAGATTGCACAGCCCATTCATTATCCTTCACTGGACATCAATATTGACAGGGTGCGTGCCGCCCAGCTGGGTGTGGATATGAGTGATATTTCCCGATCGCTGATTGCTTCGACATCATCGTCCAGATATACGGAAAAAAATACATGGATAGATGAAAAAGCGGGTCTGTCTTATAATGTGCAAGTACAGGTGCCGCTGGAAAAGATGATGACCGAAAATGATATGGGGGCAATACCGTTATTGAAAAATAATTCCCGACCGGTGCTGAGTGATGTCGCTGAAATTGTTCCTTCTGTGACTTACGGCGAAAATGACAACATCGGTGCAATGCCATACCTTTCGGTAACGGCCAATATTGACCACACGGATTTGGGGACTGCCGCTAAACAGGTAGGAAAAGCCATTGAAGATTTAGGGACCTTACCAAGGGGACTATTTATTGAACCTATCGGATTGAGTACAGTACTGGCGGATACAATGGCCAGCCTTGAATCGGGCTTACTGGTTGCAGTGGTGGTGATCTTCCTGATGCTGTCCGCCAATTTCCAGTCTTTCAAAATTTCTTTTGTCATCCTTACTACAGTGCCAGCAGTTGTGTTGGGTTCGTTGATTCTCTTGTTGCTGACAGGTTCAACCCTGAACCTGCAATCGTATATGGGGATTATCATGTCCGTAGGGGTTTCTATAGCCAATGCAGTACTCCTGATTACCAATGCGGAACAGTTGAGGAAGCACAATGGGAATGCTGTATTGTCTGCCAGGGAAGCAGTTTCTTTAAGGTTGCGCCCGATCATCATGACCAGTATCGCCATGATTGCCGGGATGCTGCCGATGGCGATTGGCCATGGCGAGGGCGGCGAGCAGGTTTCTCCATTAGGAAGGGCCGTAATCGGAGGATTATTATTCTCTACATTTACGGTTTTGATTATCCTGCCCATGATTTTCGCCTGGGTAATGGGCAAATCGACTACGGAATCGGTATCTCTTGATCCTGAAGACGAGGAAAGTAAACACTATATATCCACTTTACCACATTCATAAAATACATTACACAGATGAAATCTATATATATCACCACAACTATTTTAAGCACAGTTCTTTTGCTATCCAGCTGTGCCGAGAAGCCAAAGGAAAGTGCTGCTGTTGAAGAAACTCCGAAAATGGAGACCTTCGAAGTCAAAAAAGAAAAATTATCTACAGAGCTGACCATGCCTGCGGAACTCGTAGGCTTTCAACAGGTTGACTTGTATGCTAAGGTGGCGAGTTTTGTGAAGGAACTAAAAGTGGATATCGGTGCCCAAGTTAAAAAAGGGCAGTTGCTCCTTGTGCTGGATGCCCCGGAAACCAGTTCGCAGGTAAGTGCCGCGGAGTCCCGTCTGCACGCGCAGCAATCGGTATACACAGCGAGCAACAGTACTTACAAAAGACTACTGGAAACGAGTAAGGTAGAAGGTACTGTATCATCGAATGATCTGGAGCAGGCGGAGGCAAGGAGAAACGCTGACTTCTCGCAGTTGCAGGCAGCGAAAGCAGCTTACAGGGAAGTGCAGACCATGCTGAGTTATCTTCAGATCCGTGCACCCTTTGATGGGGTTGTGGCGGCTCGGAATGTTAATCTGGGTGCTTATGTAGGCCCTTCAGGTAAAGGCTCGGAACTGCCTTTATTTACGATTCAGGAACAGCGTAAATTACGTTTAGCAGTAGCTGTACCGGAACAGTATGCTGGATATCTTAGTGTGGGCGATGAAATGCACTTTACGGTGAGGTCTGTATTGGGACAGACTTTCAGTGCTAAAATAGCCCGTAAATCGGGTGCACTCGATACTAAACTCCGTTCAGAAAAGGTAGAGATGGATGTGAACAATACAGGTAATAAGCTATTGCCGGGCATGGTTGCTGAAGTGATATTGCCGCTTAACGCGAAAGACAGTACGTATGTAGTGCCTAAATCGGCAGTGGTGACCTCTAGTGAAGGTGTTTTTGTTGTGGCAGTGGAAAATAACAGGACAGCGAGGACAAAAGTGCAGAAAGGAAGGGAGTTTAAGGATAAAATTGAGATTTTTGGTCCGTTTACCAGTAAGTCTGTGTTGATAAAGTCGGCATCTGAAGAAATAAAAGACGGGACTGAGCTGAAATAGCGGGAAATCACCATCAAAATCTGATTTACATCTTTATGATAAAAATACAGGGGGGCTTTATTACCTTTGTCCGAACTAAACATATATAATGTATAAGAATTGGTGGAAAATATTAGGCGCATTGTTAGTGACTTATTCAACAGTTGCGGGGTTTTTATCAACAGTACCCGAATTACCTATTTTGCATGAAAGTATAAGAAACCTGTATTTCCACGTACCCATGTGGTTTGGAATGATTGTATTATTCAGTGTATCTGTTTACCACAGCATTAAATATCTAAGTAGTAGCAACCAGGAGCATGACCTTAAAGCTGTCGAAAGCGTTAACGTTGGTGTGGTTTACGGTATCCTCGGAATTACCACCGGTGCGATATGGGCCAAGTTTACCTGGGGACAAGCCTGGAGCTTTGATGTGAAACAAAACTTTGCAGCAATAGCCCTCTTGTTGTACTTTGCTTACCTGGTATTGCGTAATGCGATTGACGAAGAGCAAAAACGAGCGAAAATATCTGCTATTTATAATATATTTGCTTTCCCGATGATGGTGGTATTACTGTTTGTATTGCCACGTTTATCCGATTCTTTACATCCGGGAAATGGAGGCAATCCAGGCTTCAATTCTTACGATTTAGATAGCCGCATGCGCGCTGTATTTTATCCTGCTTGTTTGGGTTGGATACTGATCGGATATTGGATCTATACCATTTTATACAGAGTACGTTCATTAGAAAAAAACAACACCCTATAGTCATGAAGAAAATTTCAGTAACCTTTTTAATGTTGATGTTTGCAATGCAATTATTTGCACAAAATGGAGATTCATCAATTACTGAAAGCGTATATGCTTCAGGTAAAATATATGTTGTTGTCGCTTGCATTGTCTTAATTCTGTTCGGCTTGATTTTTTTTCTATTCTCGATCGAAAAAAGATTAAAAAAATTAGAACAAAAATCTTCTGCCAAAAACTAATTTTAAACTGTTTAAACGCTGTTTTTGCCTGTAATTTGACGTGGTGTGTCGCTTACACTAAGTGATTATTCATTTGCATTAATCGTTTTTTTTAGTGCAATTTTGCATTACTAACTGAGAACTTATTTCAAATTCATAAAAAACAAATAATGGCTAATACAGCAAATGAGACAAAATTCTTTGCAGATGTCTGCAAGAATTTTGACAGTGCCGCGCAATTTACCGCCCACCCGGAAGGTTTATTAACTCAAATTAAAGCTTGTAACAGTGTGTACCGTTTCCAGTTTCCGATTCGTAGAGGTAATGGATTCGAGGTTATTGATGCCTGGCGTGTAGAACACTCCCAGCATATGAACCCTACAAAGGGTGGTATCCGTTACAGCGATATGGTGAATGAGGATGAGGTAATGGCACTTGCAGCACTAATGACTTACAAATGTGCTATTGTAAATGTACCATTTGGCGGTGCAAAGGGAGGTATATGTATAAATCCTAAGAATTATACAATCGGTGAGTTGGAGAATATTACCCGTCGTTATACTACAGAATTAATTAAAAAGAATTTCATTGGTCCTGGTATCGATGTTCCTGCTCCTGATTATGGAACTGGCGAACGTGAGATGAGCTGGATTGCAGATACGTATATGACCATGAACCCAGGTCAGCTTGATGCTTTGGGTTGTGTTACTGGTAAGCCAATTGCATTACATGGTATCCGTGGACGTAAAGAAGCTACTGGTCGTGGTGTTGCTTACGCAATCAGAGAATGCGTAAATGTAGCGGAAGATATGTCGAAAATTGGCCTTACAGCTGGTTTAGGCGATAAGCGCGTAATTGTACAAGGTTTAGGAAATGTGGGTTACCACGCTGCTAAGTTTTTGGCCGAGTTTGGTGCAACTATCGTAGGTCTTTGCGAGTTTGAAGGTGCTATTTACAATGCAAATGGTTTCAATATTGATGAAGTATTTGCGCACCGTAAATTAACTGGATCTATTTTAGGTTTCCCAGGTGCGACTGAGTTTAAAAATTCTATGGAAGGTTTAGAGCAGCCATGCGATATCCTGGTTCCTGCTGCACTTGAAAACCAAATCACCGAAGAGAACATCAGAAACATCAAAGCAAAAATTATTGCTGAAGGTGCTAACGGTCCATGTACTCCAGAAGCAGAAGAAATCTTTACCGAAATGGGTGGTATCATCATCCCTGATATGTATTGCAATGCTGGTGGTGTTACCGTTTCTTATTTTGAGTGGTTGAAAAACCTTTCACACGTAGCGTTTGGCCGTATGGAAAATCGTTATGCGGAGAATTCTAACAGAAACTTAATTAATACACTGGAAAGCTTAACTGGTAAAAGTATTCCTGCTGAGCATCGCATGATGATCGTTAAAGGTGCTTCTGAATTGGAATTGGTTAACTCTGGTTTGGAAGATACCATGATTCATTCCTACCATGAAATCAGAGAAACGTTAATGAACAAACCAGCGATTAAAACATTGAGAACTGCAGCCTTTGTAGGTTCAATTGATAAGATTGCGATTTCTTATATGAACCTTGGTGTTTGGCCATAAGGTGATTATATAATCGATTTGATCCGCGATACTTTTAGAGTGTCGCGGATTTTTTTTGCGCATTTGTCAGAGAACTATCAATAAACAGTCATCAAAGCGTTTTGAATAGCTAGGTCGGTCTTTGGGTACTTATATTTTTTATCTTTGTGAAGTTTCTTTTAAAAATTTATTACGTCCATGAGATCATCATGATTTTACAGCATTCAAATAAATAGGATTTGAAAATCATGATAGCCTCATTACAATTGAAAATATAAATAAAAAAAATGAGAAAAAGTGCAATTATTGGTTTAATAACGATAGCATTATGTGTAGGTTTTTTAGTAAGCCTTAATGCGGATACAAACACCTATTCTACCTTTAGTGAAGCTGCAAAAGATCCAAAAGAATTCCATGTAATGGGCTATTGGGAGAAAGCAAAAGGCATGCACTATGATGCAATGAAGGATGCAAACCGCTTTGAATTTCATATGAAAGACGAAAAGGGAAGAGTTAATAAAGTAATTTATGCGGGAACAAAGCCGCAGGATTTTGAACGTTCAGAGAAACTGGTATTGATCGGTAAGATGGATAAAGATACTTTTTACGCCTCTAAGATACTCATGAAATGTCCATCTAAATATAACAACGACCTGGTAGAGGTTAAGCAAGATGGTACTGTACAAAAACAGGATGGTACTGCAGTAGAGCAGGACGGTAAAGTAGAAAAATACAATTAATTTTAATGGATATACAATTTATTGGAGAGAACCTCCTACCCGGTAAGATCGGCCAATTTTTTATTGTTTTGGCGTTTGCCGCTTCTTTACTCGCAACTATAGCTTATTTCTTTGCTACACGAAATAAAGAAATCGGAGATCATTCATGGACACGTATAGGTCGTATATCATTTTTAATAAACTGGGCCAGTATCGTAGGAATCGGGGCAACCTTGTTCTTCCTTATTTTAAATCATTATAACGAGTATTATTATGTTTACTCACACTCCTCTAAAGAACTTCCTGTATATTATATAGTATCGGCTTTTTGGGAAGGACAGGAGGGGAGTTTCTGGCTGTGGGCATTCTGGCAATCTTTGCTGGGAGCTATACTGATCTGGAAAGCTAAGTCCTGGGAAAATGGTGTGATGACGGTAGTAGCCTTCTCACAGGTGTTTTTAACCTCTATGCTATTGGGCGTACAGATTTTTGGCGAACGCCTAGGTAGTTCTCCATTTATCTTACTTAGAGATGCGGTAAACTTAAAAGAAATGGCTCCAGTGGTTTTCGCTGATCCTGAGAATTTTAAAAACTACCTTAAATTTATTACTGATGGAAGAGGGTTAAATCCACTTCTTCAGAATTACTGGATGGTGATACACCCGCCAACCTTGTTCCTTGGTTTTGCCAGTATGATTGTTCCTTTTGCTTATGCCGTTGCTGGATTATGGCAAAAGCGGTATAAGGAATGGGTTAAGCCAGCTATGCCATGGGCATTGTTTGCTGTAATGATATTGGGTACGGGGATTATCATGGGCTCTTTCTGGGCATACGAAGCGCTAAACTTTGGTGGTTTCTGGGCATGGGATCCAGTAGAAAATGCTTCTATCATTCCCTGGTTAACCTTAATTGCTGGTGTACACGTAATGATTGCCTTTAAGAATACAGGCCATGCTTTCTTTACGGCAATTGTATTGATCTTCATCAGTTTTGTATTGGTGCTTTACGCATCGTTCTTAACCAGAAGTGGTGTATTGGGCGAAACATCTGTGCATTCATTCACAGACTTGGGTATGTTCTGGCACCTTATTTTATATAACGTTGTATTCCTGGCCATTCCTACCGTATTGTTAATTTGCAGATGGAAAGAATTGCCTATTACCAATAAAGACGAAGAAACTTATTCAAGAGAATTTTGGATGTTTATTGGTGCATTGGTAATTACGGTAGCTTGTATCCAGGTGATATTCTCTACTTCCGTTCCGGTATTTAACCAGGCTTTCGGAACCAAGTTTGCTCCTCCAATTGATGCTATAAAATATTATAACCAATGGCAAGCTCCTTTTGCTATTCTGGTTACCATTATATCGGGCTTTGCACAGTTCATGAAATATAAAAGAACGGACGTCCGTAAATTTTATAGCAGTCTGATCGCTTCCCTTGTATTTTCTATTGTGATCACAGCAGGATTTGTTTACATCACAGATGTTTACCATAACCTGATGTATATTCTGTTAACCTTTAGCTGCATCTTCGCTATTTTGTCGAATGCAAGGATATTGGGACAAGCCTTTGGTGGGAAACGTAAACTGGTAGGTGCGGCTGTAGCGCACATTGGTTTTGCCTTATTGCTTTTAGGTGCGCTTGTAGCTGCTGCTACAAACAAACCGATCTCCCTTAATGTATCTAACTTTATTCCGGTAAAGGATTTTGAGAAGGTTGAAAAGCCAGGTCAAAACATTGTGTTGTATAAGAATGAACCTAAAAAAATGGGTAGATATACAGTAACTTATACTAGTGATACTACAGTTGCTCCGAATACTTTTTACAAGCTCAACTTTAAAGTTATTGATGAGAAAACAGGTAAGGTAAAAGAGGATTTCGATTTGAATCCCCACGTACAGGTGAATGAAAAGATGGGCTTAATTGCCTCTCCTGATACCAAACATTACCTTACTTACGATATCTATACCCACATTACCAGTGCACCTGAGAAAAAGGATGATCATGCTGACCATGAAGGGCATACTGAAGAGGAAAACTACAAAGCGCCAAGGATCGTAAATGTAGCTGTAGGCGACACCATACACACCAGCAGCGGTATCATCACCGTTAAAGCTTTAAACAACCAGCCTAAGGCTAAAAGTTTAGTGCTTGCGCCAGGCGATCTTGCTGTAGGTTTGCCACTTGAAATTGATTTGAATGGTAAGATTTATAAGACGGAACCTATATTCCTGATCAAAGGAAACAATACTTTCGATTTTGCACGTAACATTGACGACCTGGGCTTAAGAGTTCGGTTTACTAAAGTGTTGCCAGAGCAAAAGAAAGTTGAATTGCAGGTTTATGAAAAACCACAACAGGCAAAAGACTGGGTTGTATTTAAATCAATCGAGTTCCCTTACATTAATCTTTATTGGGTAGGTACTATTGTAATGGTTATTGGTTTTCTTATTTCTATCTTTAGAAGACAAAAAGAAGCGAAAACTGTCTAGTGATACTAGGCTAAAAATGCTTTGTAACCTTTAACGATTAATGATGTCTCCTATGAAGATTGTTTGTATTGGTTCTGGTAACGTAGCTACTCACATGGCTAAGGCCTTTGACGAGAATGGCGCTGATATTGTTCAGGTATGGAGCCGGGAATTGGTAAATGCGCAAGCCTTAGCCCATGAAATCGGTGCTCATGCTATTTCTGATTTGAAATTGGTAGATCCGAATGCTGATTTATATCTTATCGCTGTTAAGGATGATGTGATCGAGAAAGTGGCTAAAGGGCTAAAGGGGATAAACGGTATCGTAGTTCATACATCTGGGGCGACTGAAATGGCAGTGTTGGCAGGATTTAAGAATTATGGTGTCTTTTATCCATTACAAACTTTCTCTAAGCATCAACCCATAGACTTTATTCATGTTCCATTATGTTTGGAAGCAAATACGGAAGAGAACATGAGCGCTTTACAGATGATGGCGATGAAACTTAGCCCTCTAATCTATGAAGTGGATACCAAGAAAAGGGAAATATTACATGTTGCAGGCGTTTTTGCCAATAATTTTGTAAACCATCTTTACCAGTTGAGCCATCAGATTTTAAAAAGGCATCATCTTGATTTTGAACTGTTGAGGCCATTGATTATGGAGACTGCTGTAAAAGTTCAGGAGGCACTTCCAGAGGATGTGCAGACGGGACCGGCAATTCGTAATGATAAAAAGACAATATTAAAACACGAAGAGCTCCTGAAAAGAACGCCACACTTGCAGGAGATCTATAAAAATTTAAGTAATAGCATTAAAAAATCCAATTCATAAGGTAATTGCGGTTTTTGGTGCTTATTTTTGAACCAGATTATGAGTATTTTTAAGTTAAAGATAAATTTTGAAGAGCAGGGGAAAGAAACAGTTGAACTACCTATTGCCGGCGGAGAGTCTGTTTTGGATGTCTGCCATGACCATGGAATAGATTTGCAGCATAACTGCGGTGGTGTATGCGGTTGCAGTACATGTCATGTTTATGTGAATAAAGGAATGGATAATATCCAGGAAATTTCAGATAAAGAAGAAGATTTTATCGATAGAGCAGTTCGTCCTAGAATCACTTCACGTTTAGGCTGCCAGTGCGTAGTGATCAATGGTGATATCGAAGTGACCATCCCAGATCAGTCTGAGTTTTTAGGCCATTAATAATAAAATTAAACAGAGAAACATGCAAGATAAGTTTGCCCTCCCAATATATTGGAACGACCATGAGGATATTGCTCAGGAATTATATGAGAAATTTGGTGATGATTTTAACGAAGCCAAAATTTACCGTATCCGTTTCACCGAGTTGCTAGAATGGATATTGTCCTTACCTAATTTTAAAGGTACAAAAGAAGAAAGTAACGAAGGACACCTGGAGCAAATCCAGTCGGCCTGGGTTTACGAATGGAGAGATAACCAGAAATAAACTGATGTTTCTTGAGCAACTAAAGCATATTACAACATTCATCTTTGATATTGATGGGGTATTAACTAACGGTGATATCATCGCGTCCGATTCGGGCGAGTTTTTACGGACATTTAATATCAAAGATGGTTATGCGCTTCAGCTTGCTGTAAAAAAAGGTTATCACGTTTGCATCATATCTGGTGGTAAAGGAGAGGCCATGCGGAAACGATTTGAAGGACTGGGGATAAACAATATCTTTTTAGGTGTTTCTGATAAGGTGGCAGTCTACAACAGTCTCTGCACTGCTTATAACCTTAATGCTACCGAAGTGCTTTACATGGGGGATGATATCCCGGATTTTAAAATTATGGAGTTGGTAGGAATTGCAACCTGTCCGGCTGATGCTGTTCCAGAGATTAAAGCGATCTCACAATATATTTCTCCTTATACAGGTGGTAAAACTGCTGTAAGGGACATCATCGAGAAGGTACTTAGGGTACAAAACAAGTGGTTTGATGAAAACCCATCCGCTGCCGATTCAGGCAAGTAATCATTACTTTTCATTGCAACAATTATGTTACATAAAGAGGTTAAACCTATTTAGGCTCTGCCGTCTCTAACCACTGAGCTTGCAATAGCTTATAAACATTAAACAAAAATATAAAACTGATGAAAAAAGTATTGATTATCTGCGGACTGTTATTTAGCGTAATGACGTTTGCAAAAGCACAGGATGGCCAGCGTAAAATGCAAACTCCTGAAGAAAGAGCCGAAAGAGGAGCTACTCAGTTAACTAAAAAATTAAACCTTACTGAAGATCAAACCACGAAAGTGAAAGCTATTCTTCTAGATCAAGCAAAAGCTGGGGCCAAAATGCGTGAAGAAAACAAAGGCGATCGCCCAGCTATGATGGCTAAAATGAAAGCTGCGATGGAAGAAAATGATGTTAAAATTAATGCTTTATTAAATGACGATCAGAAAAAAGCTTATGCTACCTATAAAGAGGAAAGAATGAAAAATATGAAGGGTATGGGTATGGGTAAAGGTAAAGGTCAAGGTGGCGGCGGCGCTGGTGGTCAGTAATCTTTAAAAATATTATAAATAATAAAGGCGACTTAGGGTCGCTTTTATTATTTTCGCCCAAATGTAATGGACCTTACCGTTACTGAATAAAAAAAAGCATTATGTTTCAGCAAAAACTTCCTATCATTTTAGCCTCAAAATCACCTCGTCGTCAGGAATTGCTCAAGGCAATGGGATTAGACTTTAAAGTGGTATTGAAGGATATGGATGAAAGCTATCCGGAAAGTATGAGTCCTGCCGAGATCGCTGTTTATATTGCCGAAAAGAAAGCCGCTGCCTTTACAGACATTAGTGCAGATAGCATTGTGATTACTGCGGATACTATTGTGGCTTATGGGGGCGAGATTTTAGGTAAACCAGCCGACAAAACTGAAGCTATTGCCGTACTGAATAAACTTTCAGGATCCGTACATCAGGTATATACAGGGGTAAGTTTAAGCTACGCCGGTAAAATGAATTCCTTTTACGATCTGACAGAGGTCGTTTTTAATACGCTGTCTGCCGACCAGATTGAATATTATGTAAGTAACCACAACCCTTATGATAAGGCGGGTTCTTATGGCATTCAGGAATGGATTGGACTGGTTGCTGTCGAAAAGATCATCGGTTCTTATACCAATGTAATGGGATTACCTACAGAAAAACTCTACAAAGCCTTATCTGCGCTTTGATTGGTTAATTCGTATAAAACGCCCATCTTTAAATCATAAGTTGAAAGGCTTATGGTTTTGATCCCACAATTGGCGATTACATAATTGCTAATTAAAGCTGCGATGACAATCATATCTACCCGTAGTGCAATTAGATTAGGCATAACCTCCCGTTCCGCATGAGTTGAGGCAATTAGTGTAGCAGCAAGCTTTTGATACTGATTCAGATCAATAGGAGCCGATTTAATCGTGTTTAAATCAATGTCGGGGTCAATCATCCCGGTGAAGCTTTCGAAGGCACCTGCAGAGCCTACAAGATGTTGAGGGTTATGCAAAGCACAAGCTGCTTCCAGCTCTTGTAAGGTCTCTTTTAAATGAGCTAGAATAGCCGATTGATCTGCCTGACTAATCGGGTCGGAATGGAAATAGGCCTGAGTTAAACGTGCAGCACCAATATTGTAACTTGCTTTCCAAAGTATCTCATCAGCATTTGCTATAATAAACTCAGTGCTTCCACCACCAATATCCATAATCAATGAGGTTGCCTGTATGGCTCCAGTAGCTTTAACCCCCTTAAAAATGTAAGCGGCTTCCTGATCCCCACTGATCACCTCGATGTCGATTCCGGCATCCTTTTTAGCTGCATTTACAAATTCTGTCCCATTGGCTGCGCTACGTACCGCCGAAGTCGCAGTGGCTTTAACCACATCAACCTGGTATTTTATGATTTCTTGTTTAAAAGCCTTAAGCGTAGCAATGCCTCTTTCAAAAGCTTCGGGTACAATAATGTTTTCATTAATACGTCCCTGACCCAATCTAACAGGTTCATTTGTTTTAAATAACACTTTTACTTCAGATGCCGATATTTCGGCGATGATAAGGTGAAAGGTATTGGTGCCAAGATCGATAACAGCTGCAATCATATTTAAATTCTAGGGTGTAAAAAAGGCCGCTTTAAGCGGCCTTTCATTATTCAAAATATTCTTTCATTATTCAAAATATTCTTTCATTTTTTCAAAGAAGCTCTTGTCGTTCTTACCTGGTTGAGGTTTGAAGTTTGGAGACTCTCTTAGTTTTTCTAAAATGTTTCTTTCCTCTGCACTTAAGATTTTTGGAGTCCATATATTTACATGGATAATTTCATCACCGCGATGATAAGAGTTGATTTCAGGAATACCTTTTCCTTTTAGGCGCAATAGTTTTCCACTTTGTGTACCTGGCTCAATTTTGATTTTGGCTTTGCCATCAATAGTCGGTACTTCGGCGCTGTAACCTAAAGCAGCATCAACAATAGATACATGCAAATCATAAACCACATTGTTTCCTTCGCGTTTCAGACTTTCGTGAGGGATTTCTTCAATTAATATGATCAGATCGCCCGGAATACCACCATTAGGCGCTGCATTTCCTTTTCCACTCATGCTCAATTGCATGCCATCGCTTACCCCAGCAGGGATGTTGATGTTAATGGTCTCTTCACCTCTTACAATACCTTCGCCATGGCAAGAACCGCATTTTGCAGTAATTTGAGATCCACTACCGTTACAGGTAGGGCAGGTAGAAGTAGTTTGCATTTGTCCCAAAATAGTATTGGTTACTCTGCGTACAGCACCACTACCACCACAGGTTTTACAGGTACTTACCGACGAACGGTCTTTGGCACCACTACCATCACAGGTTTTGCAGACAATCTGTTTGTTTACTTTTATCTTTTTCTCGGTGCCATTGGCAATCTCTTCGAGCGTAAGTTTTACTTTAATACGAAGGTTGGTACCTTTTGATACACGTCGGCCACTGCGCGACTGCTGACCACCTCCAAAGAAGCTTTCAAAAGGACTACCACCGCCAGCGCCCGAACCGAATATATCTCCAAACTGACTGAAGATATCTTCCATGTTCATTCCGCCGCCATATCCACCGCCGCCAGAAGCACCACCTACACCGGCATGACCATAATGGTCATAACGTTGTTTTTTCTCAGGATTACTTAAAATCTCATAAGCTTCTGCTGCTTCTTTAAACTTTTCTTCGGCAGATTTATCATCCGGGTTTTTGTCCGGGTGAAACTTGATGGCTAGTTTACGGTAAGCCTTTTTAATCTCTTCAGCGGATGTGTTTCTGGATACGCCAAGCACATCATAATAATCTCTCTTGCTCATAAAATATTAACTACCTACTACAACTTTTGCAAAGCGAATAACTTTGTCATTTAAGGTATATCCTTTTTCAAGTTCATCCATTACTTTTCCTTTCATCTCTTCATTAGGAGCAGGGATTTTAGTAATGGCTTCATGATGATCTGTATTAAATGGCGTATTGATACTTTCCATTTCTTTAAGACCTTTTTGGGCCAATGTATTTTTTAATTTGGTATGCACAAGATTTACACCTTCACGGATGGCAGTGATATCAGTAGCACTTTCCATCGCTTTATTTGCTCTGTCAAAATCATCCAATAAAGGCAATAACGAAACAATTACATCTTTACCTGCTGTTTGTAACAGCTCCACACGTTCTTTCTGTGTACGACGTTTATAGTTGTCAAACTCTGCAAATAAACGTAGGTATTTATCGTTTAAAGCAGCGTTCTCTTGTTGCAGTTTTTCTTCAGCAGTCAGTTCAGGAACGATCTCTTCAGTTGCTTCTTGTCCTTCAGTAGCCTCAGTAGTCGCTTCTTTAATATCATTTATCAATTGATCTTCAGCATGATTTTCTGCTGCAGGGTCTTGATTTTGCATAGTTGTATCTTTATTATCGTGTTTTTTCTTCTTGCTAAACATAGTGTAGTAGAATTTTTGGAGATAAACTCAAAAGGTTTGCCAATGGGAAATATCCGTCATGCTGTCAGCTTTAATTGAAAAACTTGGAACAGAATGTCCGAATAAGAAAAATTTGTCAGAAAATTGTATTAAACAATCTGGGCGTCTTCATGAATAACACCACTCTCACATTTTATGATCCTTGAAGGGAATGTTCTGATGATGTGGTAATCATGGGTAGCCATTAAAACCGCAGTTCCACTCTGACTGATCTGCTTCAAAAGCATTACAATTTCTTCAGAGGTATCCGGATCTAAATTTCCTGTTGGTTCATCCGCCAGAATAATTTCAGGATTGTTTAACAATGCGCGTGCAATAACTACGCGTTGTTGCTCACCGCCCGAAAGCTCATGCGGCATTTTTTTAATTTTAGAACGCAAGCCAACCTTTTCAAGCACATCTTTAATCCGCTCACTAATCAGGTTTTTATCAGTCCAACCCGTAGCTTTTAGTACAAACTCAAGGTTCTTTTCAACAGTTCTGTCGCTTAACAACTGGAAATCCTGAAACACAATACCCAGTTTTCTACGTAAAAAAGGTACTTCCTTGTTGCCTAATTTTTTTAAATCGAAACCGGCTATTTGTCCATCTCCATTACCAATGTGAAGGTCGCCATAAATGATTTTTAGCAAACTGCTCTTACCAGAACCTGTCTGACCAATTAAAAAAACGAATTCACCCTTGTCGATATTTAAGTTTACGTTCGACAAAACCAGATGCTTTTGCTGAAAAACATCTACATTTTTTAAATTTATAACCGTGTTCTCTGTCATGTTTAGATATCTAATTTAGCAATTTGTCCGAAAGGCAAATCATTTACAAAATTCATAATGTATGGAAGTTTATCACCTAAACCAAGTTTTTCTAGTGATTTATCGGGCCTGTCGACTCTAAAATAGGCCAATAAGGTAAATTTATCGTCCCTTAACTGCACATAATCCGGAATCTTGGCAATGCCTTTTACTTTAATAACATACATCGCTCAAAAATAGTATTTCAAAATGAGAATTAAGGCATCTGAACTATTTATCTAATGACCATTAATGATCCGGTTAGCGGTTTTAGTCCGGGTTCTAAATAGATCATATAATAATAAACACCTGCGGGGACGTCCCGATTTTCGTGTTTTCCATCCCAGGGTTTCCCATAACCATCACTTTGAAACATCAACTGTCCATAACGATTCATAATTTTTACTTTCGGATTGGCGTAGGTATCGATGGCGATAATGTTCCAAATGTCATTAACTCCATCGCCATTTGGACTAAAGGAATTGGGGACAATGAGCTTTTCATATACCTTCACAAAAACCTCGTCGGTACTACTCGTACAGCCTGCACTCGAAAGGACATTTAAGGTATAAGTGGTACTAACAGGAGGGTTTGCTATAGGGTTTAACTTAAATGGATCATCCAGGTAATCAGCTGGAGTCCAAAATATCTGACCTATGTTATCGCCCCTTACCGTCCCTTTGATATCCACTTTGTTTCCTTTGATGATTTTTATATCCGGACCCGCAGTAACCACCAGGTCTTTAAAAACTTCGACTGTAATTTGAGCGCTTGATTCACAAGAACCATTAGAAGCATACACAGTATAAGTGGTAGTTTTTGTTGGACTTGCTACTGGATTTGGAATATCTGTTGCTGATAAACCGTTGGCTGGAAACCATAGATAGGTGTTGCCACCACTGGCGTTTAAAGTTATGGCTGAACCCTTACAGATCGGAACAACGGGATCTATTATAGCTACAGGTCTTGTTACTACGGTTACAGTGGTCGAAGTGCTTGCTTCGCATCCGGCATCATTGGTTACAGTAACGGTATAGGTCCCCGCCATGTTGGCTGTAGCATTATTAATTATGGGTGATTGTTGATCAGAGTTACTCCCATCAGGGAAGGTCCATTTATAAGAGCTGGCATTGCTGACAGATAATTGAATAGGATCACCAACGCAAACTATCCTCGGTTCGTTTGCTATAGGTATTGCGGGTAGAGGGCTTACATTCAGCTCAAACGTGGGTGAGTTCGCCCGACAATTGGGCGAGTTGATATTTCCGTTTTCTGCTACCAAAAGTCTGTATTTATAGCTGCCTACCGCTGCGTTTACAAAGGGTCTAGTGTACTTGTTTGTCGTTTCTGTGGGCATATCCTGCCATACGCCACTCGCATCCATTTCCTGCCATAGGTATTGAGGATTTGTATAAACTCCTGGGGTTGGTTCTGCTGATAAGTCAACGTTTCTGGTTTCACCAATGCATAGATTTTTATTTGGTGTAACTATTCCATCAATGGAAGGAATGATTGTCGGACCACAAACGCTAAAAGTGATATCGTCTAGGGCGAAATCATTTCCACCGCCACCCAGACCGTTGTTCATTATTTTTACAACGACTTCATCGATATTTGCGCCAGTAGTAAATGTGGTCGAGTATCGTTTCCAATCGGTACTGCTGCCTTCTGGAATTGGATTTGTATCAAATTGCTTAATAGGAGCTCCGGAGGTGGTTTCAATGATAAATCTAACATTAGGTCGGATACCAGGTTTCGCCATAACGTTAATTATCCATGCCCCAAAATCGTATGTAGTACCTGGGCAGAGGCCGGTTATTGTTTCCTGGTAGAATAAGCCTGCCTCAAACTCATCGGCGTTGATCAGCATCATGTAACCGTCCGGATCGTTAGGGGTATGATTGTTAACTGCTAACCAGTTTCTTTGGGTAACGTGGCTCATACCAGCTGTAGTCTTTACAATTGCGTACTGACCATCATTGGGCACGTCCACGTTATCGTACTCATAATTTGTTTTATCCGGAATAGCAGGTCCGCGATCATTTGGGCCTCTGCCAAAATCATAACTTTTAACCGGATCTCCTATAGAACCGGTACAAGTTTGCGAATAGGCATTACCTGCTACTATCATCAATAGTAGCAGCAAAAAAACGTTAGTTTTAGAGATCAATTTTTTGATTTAAAACTAAAGATAATGCTATTTAATTAATTGTATTTAAAAAATCTATCGTATTCACATTATCAGCATAATCCCAAAGTTTTGGTGTCTGACTTTGTCCAAAGCCTAATACTGCGGTATCCAGCTTTAATGCCGCATTGCTTACAATACATTGAATATCCTCAGCTCTATTTCTTAGCAGCTCTTCCAGTTGTTCAATGTTTGTATAAGTTTCATAATATAAAACAGCCAGGGGCGATGAAAGACTTTCGCCTTCGGTTAACAATAAAAAGCCGTTATCATAATGATGTTTTAGGTTTACCAGGTAAATAGACTTGTTGTAATCATAGTTGTTGTTGTATTTAAAATGATTGATAATGTCTTTAAAACCTTCTATAGGCTCAAAAAAGTTTTTGATGTCGTAGCCTTCAGGAATATATAGCTTAGAAACGTTTCGGCAACCTAAACCAAAGTAATCGAAAATATCATGTCCCAAAAGGGCTAATTCTTCTTTACTTTCATTTCCGGTGATTACGGCAACACTATTCCTGTTTTTTCTGATGATGTTTGGGCCTTTGCCAAAATAAAACTCAAAATATCTTGATGTATTGTTACTACCAGTTGCAATTACGGCGTCAAAATCCTTCAGACGATCCACATAAACAATGTGATCTTTCAGTAAAGGCTCAATCTTAACCAGCTCAGCAAGAAGGGCTGGAAGCAGTTTGTCATCGGCTGATGATAGTTTGATTAAAGCGATATTGCCTGTGGCAAGTACAGAAATCACATCGTGAAAGCCTACCATTGGAATATTTCCAGCTAAAATTAAACCAACCTTTTTAGGTGTATCGCTTACCCGAATGTCTTTAAACCAGGTTTCAAGATCTTGCTGATTTAGCATCTGATGTAACGAATTTAAAGCCCTTTCTACCTCTGCCTCAGTAAACCATGCATTGTGATTAGAGGCAGAAAAGATCAGGTTTTTGAAAGCTTCGCTGGGCTCTGCAATGAAGTCGCTAAGTTTTTTAAATGCAATAATTAATTTTTCGCTACTAAGGATTGGCATAATTCCAATGATTTTAAAGTTTATGTGTTATATTTGCTGGTGCAAAGTTAAACTTAGCAATAGATATAGACGAAGACATGGCTATTAAAATAACAGACGAATGCATTAACTGCGGAGCATGTGAGCCTGAATGCCCAAATAATGCAATTTACGATGCAGGCACAGCCTGGAGATTTTCAGATGGTACCAATTTAAATGGTATTATTGATTTTGGAGGTAAAGAAATGGACGCAGAGAGTGCTCAAGATGCACTATCTGACGAAGTTTATTATATCGTTTCCGATAAATGTACAGAATGCAAAGGCTTTCATGATGAGCCTCAGTGCGCAGCGGTATGCCCTGTAGACTGTTGTGTTGATGATGAAGATGTTCGTGAGACTGAAGAAGAACTTTTGGCTAAAAAAGCCTGGTTACATCAGGAAAACTAAGCCATAAAGCTATAACAGAAGGGCCAACTCCTATAAAGGGTTGGCCTTTTGCATATATTGAAATGTTGTTTTAGGGCTTTTATGCCTTTTCTTCGTATTTATTTGGGATGATCAGAACGGGACAGGCAGATTTTCTGGCCACGTGCTCCGCAACGCTTCCCATCAGGAAATGGTATAGGCCTGTACGGCCGTAAGTTCCTATTACAATCAGGTCAGAGCCCCAATCATCAGATTGCTTAATAATCCCATGTGCAGCATTGTCGATCACACTAAAATAAGTGGTTGATACGCCATGACCGAACTTTCGTTCTATTTCTTGTAATAAGACATGACTATTCTCTTCACTGTTGTCGTAAGTTTCTAAAAATACAGGGGCGAGTGTCAGGTCTGGGTTAATATTGGCCGGTATAGGTTCAATAATGTTGACCAGTGCAACCTCCGCATCAAAGGTTTTTGCCAATTCATAACCCGTCTTGGCTGCTTTTTCTGAGCAGGTGCTATTATCTACGGCAATTAAAATCTTTTTGAGGTTCATGGTGTTTATCTTAAAAGGTTAATATTAGGGCATCATTTTCATCAATCATGTTCAATAAAAAATAAATGATGCTAACTAAAATAACAAATTAACCTTATAAAAGTTTAAATTTATGCCATTGATTTTATGATTATGGAACAAGAGTTTGGGATTTGCAGAGTAGCTGTCGCACCTTTAAGAGCAGGACAATCGGATAAAGCCGAGATTGCATCTCAGCTATTGTTTGGCGACCATGTAGAAATACTTGAAAAAACGGATAAATGGTGGTTGGTGCGCAATGGCTATGATGGCTACGAAGGTTGGATGGACTATAAACAACTTGGTAGCCTTAATCATGAGCAGTTTGTTAAAAATCAACACTGTGATCATCTGGTACCTGCACAGTTTGCAAATGCGATTATCGCTGCAGATGGTAGTAAGTATTATCTTTCCGCAGGTAGTAATTTACCGGCTTATGCAGATGGATGTTGCTACCTGGGAGATGAGAAATTCGAAATTTCCTTTTCACCAAAGTTGATAAAACCCGATACTTCTGTTGATGAACTTGTAGCTACAGCGAAGTTTTTTCAAAATGCGCCATATTTATGGGGCGGTCGGACCATATTTGGAATAGATTGCTCAGGTTTTGTTCAAAATGTATTTAAGCTGAACGGTATCAAATTGTTGCGCGATGCATCGCAACAAGCTGAGCAGGGTGCAGTAGTAGATTTTTTGCCAGAAGCAAAAACAGGAGATTTAGCTTTTTTCGACAATAGCGAGGGACGTATCATACATGTGGGGATGATGCTAAATTCGAACGAAATTATCCATTCCTCCGGGAAAGTCAGGATAGATCCGATAGATAATCAGGGGATTTACAATGCCGAATTGGGCAGATATACCCACAATTTAAGAATTATAAAGCGTTTTATTTAGGCCATTTTAAATTTAAATTAACTTTGATGAGATAGAATTGCTAATTTAATTGTATTAGTTTTATGGAATTAACGCTTTGTTGCATCCATATTACAAATACCTTATTATATGAAGCATCTTTTACGCTCTGCCTTACTGATCATCTGTGCCACAACATCTCTTTTTGCGCAGAAGAAATTGACCAATAGCCGTACTGCCGGTTCTTATACTTATATCTATAAATTAACGGATAAAGAAGCTTTTTCTATCGCTTCGACTACTAAGATGGCTCTTAATGATGGGTTTTTACACACGCTCGTTGATTCATTTTATAACGTTAAAAATAGTAATTACCTCAAAAAGCTGCCTTATGGTAATTATGTGCAGGTTAATCCAGTTAAAAACGAATTGCTTTATAAGCTGATTCCGGAAAATAATGTGAACCTCCAGTTCATAAATAATAGAAAAGACTTTCAGTTTATCATTACTGATTTGATGGGCAATGTGATTAAGGATGCTCAGGTAAAAGTAGGTAAACGTAAAACGATAAAATACAATGATAAGGCGGGTTTGTACATTAGCAAGGCCGAGAAAATTGCCGTAATTACAGTCCGTCATGATGGGGTAAGTAATTACTTTACTTACAAGGAACAAGGAAATCACAAGCCGCGTACTTCGCCAAAAAAACGGGCCGATAACAAGCGATTATCTAATGCGGTTCATCAAAAAGACAAAACAGCTGAGCTAAAGAAACCGAAATACACCGGATATATGGTATTTAACAAGCCTATGTACAAGCCTTTGGATACGGTTAAGCTTAAGGCATATCTGGTAACCAATAAGGGAATAGCTTTAAAAGATAAACCTTTAAGAGTTGAACTTTTTAAGGAATGGGAAGGTCCTGGAATAGTGCTTACTACACTAAACCCTTATCGGGAAGGTGGGTATACATATAGTTTTGTATTGGCTGATAGTTTGCAGTTAAAGCTAGGCAGGAATTATAAAATTGTGTTAAAGGAAGAGCGCAAAGAAGGTTGGAAGGAGGTTTTTCAAAGTAATTTCCGTTACGAAGATTATGAGTTGAAATCCGTTAACTTTTCTGTGAGATCCGATAAGAATGAATATGGCCCCGGCAATCCGGTTACCGTATTTTTGAAAGCAGTTGATGAAAATGACCTTGCTGTGCCTGACGGAAGAGTAGATGTTGAGGTGTTGACTAGTTATGCAACTAATTATTATGATGACCGGGTTTTTCTAAAAGATTCCTTATGGAAAACCAATATTGTACTTGATCCTGTTGGAGAGACTAAATTGGTGCTGCCAGATAGTATTTTTCCCCGGGCAGATTTTAATTTCTCCATGTCATTTACCTTCTTAAATAGCAATAATGAACGTAGAACTGCTCGTAAGGAGCTAAAATATGCGATAAATAGCTCAGATGTAAAATTTGATTTGAAAAATGATAGTTTGTATCTCGATTATCTTATACAAGGGAAATCCACTCCGCAAAAGGCAACCGTTTATCTTTGGTATCCTTATACGGATGTGCGAGATTCTCTGCAAGTGGAGCTTCCTGGATCGATTAAAATGGATTATAGGGTAGCTGAGTATCGACTGAAAACCGCTAATGGATTTAATGATAACATCAATTTACAAAGTTTAAATGCTGGAATTGGGCTGAATGCTATTCAAGCCAAAGATTCAGTTCGTGTTTTTGTGAATAACCCTCATAAAATACCGTTTTGGTACACTATTTTTTCTGATGATAAAGTTCTTTTAAAGGGATATACGACTCATCTGGATACGATAGTGAAGCATTCGGGTACAAAGGCAGCTCAGGTAAAATTAAACTATTTATGGGGCGGTACGGAGTTGAGTACTGAAACGAGCACTTTTTACAATCCAAATGGCTTAAATGTGAAGCTTTTATCACCTGACTTGGTTTACCCGGGACAAACGGTGAATATGCAAGTTAAGGTTACGGATTTTGAGGATCGACCAGTTGCAGCTACAGATGTAACCGCGTATGCTTATACATCTAAATTTAAGAATGCATCTCGGGTCGCTTTGCCAAGTTTTGGAAAACTATTCACTGCGCGTAAATTAAATTCACAATTTGTAGGGACTGAATTGAGTTTATCAGGTCAAATGCGACTTACATGGGATAAATGGGGTCGGGAATTGAATCTGGATACCATTGAATATTATAAGTTTAGTCAGACCAAGGATCTTTATGCTATAGAAGAGGAAGGGGCTGATTCGCTGATGGCCATAGTAGCCCCTTTTGTCGTTAAAAACGGAGCTGTTGAGCCTGTTCATATTGTTTTTATTGATGATGTCCCTGTTTATTTTAGTCAGGCTAATCAACTTAAGCGTTATGCGTTCGCTGTTAGGCCGGGCAAGCATAGCATTCGTATGCGTACAGCAAGCCATATAGTCTCATTGAATGATTATGAATTTGTAAAGGGTAAAAAAACAATTTTGAGTGTGGCCGCGGATGAACACAATACTAAGGCTGTAGTTACAGCCGCAACAAAAGAGCTTACCACTGGCGAAGCCACTCAAATAAGTCAGTATATGATCCGGATAACGGATAATTTTGAAGGAGAAAAAAGTACGATTGCGACAGACAGTATTGCATATTTGTTGAATTTTTCTACGTCTGGTACGGTTCCATTCGATGTGTATAGTTCGTTGTTGAGAAGAAGGGATTCGCAAAATACTAGTCTTTTAGTGGGGCCTTTCACACAAAATTATTTACATTTTAGATCAGGTGGCCTTTATGAAACCTTTATCAAAGAACCTGGTTATACCTATACTTTTTTACCAGGTTTACTTAAGCAGAAATCATTTGATACCCCTAATGGCCTTAATCCGCTTTTATCTTCCGTTAATGGTGCTGAAGATTATAAACAATACCCCATTAAAAAGGGCGAAGTGGATAGTATTTGGAGTGATTATCTGGATTTAAGAAGTAGTACAACTACATTGTTTGGAAACAGGTATTACTACGGAAGGGATTATGGTAGGTTGCTGATGAAGGTTGATTCCAGTGTGATGAAGGGGATGCCTTACCTAAAGAATATCATCATTTGTAAATATGATGAACCAGATTTTTTAATCGTTTATCCCGGCAATGCAAGAGAGCTCGTTTCACTCGAAAATGGAATGTATCGTGTTACTTATTTGTTTAAAGACAATCGTTATTTCGTTGTTAAGGATGTAAAGGTCAAAGCAAGAGGTATAAATTACTATTTGTGGAAAGATGTTAAAATAATGCCTGAGGATAAATTGAGCTCTCAAATAGATCTGCAAATTAAATCTGTTGGCATTGGTAAGAATGGACCGAATACATCAGATATAAAACAAAATATCCTTAGACTAATCAATGATAAGTATTTAGATCCAGCCATATTTACTGGGAAAATGCTGGGAAGGGTAATTGATGCTGCAACTAAAGCAGCAATTCCAGGAGTCAGTATTAGGGTAAAAGGTTCAAATTATGCGACAACCGCTACCAGAGCAGATGGTAGCTTTGAAATTAAAGTGCCTGAACGTGGAAAACTGATTTTAATTGCATTTGGGTATGAGTCAAAAGAAGTTCCCGTAAAAAGTGGAAATGTTGGTGATATTACACTTGATGAGAGTCGAAATTCTTTGGAGGAAGTAGTTGTAGTTGGTTATGGTGCACAAAAGAAACAAAATATGACTGGGGCAGTTAGTACTATTGTTGAAGATAATAGTGTCTATAATTTTCGTAGTAATGATCGCGTGGTTTTAAGGGATGTTAGGACAAAAGCTGGTGAAGCATTTTCGAAGGAGGAGTTGATTGTCAGGATAAGAGGTATGAATTCGCTTGGTGGAGATAATAAACCTTTAATAATTGTAGATGGTATACCTTATAATGGAGAGCTAAGTACTATAAATGCAAGTGAAATTGTATCTATAGATATTTTAAAGGACATTGAGGCAGCGGCAATTTACGGTGCCAGAGCGGCGGGAGGAGTAATTATCGTTAAAACCAAGGGTGGAAATACCGCTGTCAATACAGCTGGAGAATTGGTGCAGCAACAGCAAACCATGCGTACTAATTTTTCTGATTATGCCATCTGGCAACCTAAATTGGTTACTGATGAGGAAGGAAAAGCCAGCTTTACTGTTAAATTCCCGGATGACATTACCAATTGGACAACCAGGCTAGTCGCCATGAATGGCCGTAAACAAAGCGGAGTTGGGCAAACAAATATCAAGTCGTTTAAAACATTAAGCGCCAATTTTGTCTCTCCATCATTTGCTTTGGCGGGTGACAGTATTAATGTAATTGGGAAGTTGATGAATTACAACAATGCCGATGAAACGGTAACCCGGAAGTTCAGTTATAATGATGCAGCGTTGTTAAATAGTTCGGTAACGTTTAAAAATGCAAAGATTGATACGGTTGGAATTGTTGCTAAAGGTGGGGGCTTTAAAATCCATGCAGATCATGTGAACGTTGTAGATAGTTTGAAGTTTGAATATACCATGAAACAGGATAATGGTTATTTCGATGGCGAGATCCGTAAGATTCCATTGCTACAGTCTGGTGTAATAGAAACTAAAGGCTATTTTAACGCGCTTACCCGAGATACTACTGTTAGTTATAACTTCGATGCTGCCTTAGGAAAAGTTACGCTCAGGGCAGAAGCTTCTCTGTTTCCCACGCTACTGGATGAAATTGATAAACTGCGTACTTACGAATACTTGTGCAATGAGCAGCTGGCTTCTAAACTAAAAGCGTTGCTGCTGGAAAAATCCGTTAGAAAGTACCTTAGTGAACCATTTAAGGAGGAAAAGAACATCAAAGAAATCCTTAAAAAATTGCAGAACAACAGACGTCCGGAAGGTACCTGGGGCTGGTGGCGAAACAGTAATGAGGAACTGTGGATTAGTCTGCATATTGTCGAAGCCTTATTGGAAGCTCAAAAGCAAGGTTATCCTGTGGTATTGGATAAGGATAAATTATACCGTTACCTGACCAGTAAAATGGCATCTGATAAGTACTTTGATCAGATTTATGGCATTCGCCTATTGAGTTTACTGAATGAAAAATATTATGCGAATGACTGGATCATGGCTATAGAAAAACAGAGAGCCGAACTGGAAGAAAAGAACGTTCGGGAAAGAAAAGCGAATTCAGACGTTCCAAAATTAGCTGCGCAACCACTATACGAAAAACTTCAATTGATGCAATTGAAACAGAAAGCCGGCATGCCTATAGATCTGAAATGGCTGTTGGGCTTAAAAAATGAAACGATGTTTGGCAATAGCTATTGGGGGGAAGAAGGACGGTATTTCTGGGACAATAGCATTCAGAATACTTTGTTAGTTTATCAGATTTTAAAAGCTAATGGTAATTGTAGAGACGAGTTAGATCGTATTACGCGTTACTTTTTGGAGCAGAGAAAGAGCGGGCAATGGCGCAATACTTTTGAATCATCTTTAATATTAGAAACGATATTGCCAGAGTTAATGAATACTTCGGGTAAAAAGCCTCAACCAGCGACTTTGGTATTCAATCAAACGGAGCAGGTTAGCATTTTCCCCTTCAATAAGGTGATTGATCCGGGAGCATTAAAATTGAATAAAAAAGGCGACGCTCCGGTTTATTTTACCGCCTATCAGCAATTCAATAATCCTAAGCCAGAAAAGGTAAGTAAAGACTTTACGGTGAGAACATCCTTTGAGCAAAATAGGGCGCCTGTTCAAAAACTAAAGCCAGGTACTTTAACTACGCTAAGGGTTGATGTTGATGTTCGTGCCGATGCAGATTATGTAATGATTGAAATTCCTATTCCTGCTGGTTGTTCTTACGAGAATAAAATACAAAGCTTTTGGGGAATAGAAACACACAGAGAATACTTTAAACACAAGACTTCGATTTTTTGTACCAAATTGAAAAAGGGTACTTATACTTTTACCGTACAGTTGATGCCAAGGTATGCTGGTAATTATATCTTAAATCCTGCTAAAGCCGAAATGATGTACCTACCTGTGTTTTACGGAAGAGAAGGGATGAAAAGGGTGGCTATAAAGTAAGTTCCCATATCATAACCTGACGGTCATCTCCCGTCGAAATCAGGTATTTGCCATCGGTACTCCAGATCATTTTATTTATAGAATGGAAATGACCTGGGGTATCTTTTTCTAAACTGAGTATCTTATACAGTTTAAAAGTCTGGCTATCCCATAATTTAATGCTTTTGTCCTGACTGCAGGTGGCAAAATAGGGTAGCGTAGGGTGGAAAATTATAGAATAAATGCTAAACATGTGTGCCGGGACACTATTGCTAAGTGAATAATCAGGCAAGCTCCATATCTTCAATTGAGCATCTCTGCTGCCCGAAATCAGGTAACTGCCATTAGGCGCGTATTGTAAGGCAGTTACTGCAAATTTATGTCCCTCAAGCGCCTTAATGAGTGAATAATCATCAGAGTTGTATATCCTGATAATGCCGTCTTTGCAGCCCAATGCTACTTCTTTTGCATCATTACTCAAGGCAATTGTCCGCACTGTATTTTGTAGTACCGGGAAATTGTATAGTAATTTAAAGTCGTTTAAAGACCAGACAGCTACCGTTCCATCTTCTCCGGTACTTATAATTTCGTTTTTATGGGCTATGGTTTTTACATCAAAAACACCTTTTTGGTGGTAGCTTAATGTGGCTATCACTTTTTGCTCATTTAGATCGAATACCTGAATTAACCCACTTCTTTGGGCAACAAAGAGTAAGTCTTGATAGGTATGTAAAGCATAAACTGAGCTTTGAACCGGTAAGATCACTTTTACAAAAGACATGGTATTTAATGACCATTCTACCACACCCTTGTCGTTGCCAGCACTAAAGAAAGTATCTTTCTGATTAGAGTTGGCCAATGCATAAATTGGATTCTGGTGTCCGCTAAGGGTGTGGAGATGTGTGATCATTAATCTTATTTTTTGTGTCTACCTTCTAAGTTTAAACCAATATCTGCAAGGGTTTTTCCTTTTTCTCTTAGCAATACCAATAGGTGGAAAATCAGATCAGAGCTTTCGTTTACAAAATCAACATCAGTCTCATTTAAGGCTGCAATCACTGTTTCTACACCTTCTTCGCCAACTTTCTGTGCTATCTTATTTAAACCTTTCTTACGTAGCGTATTTACATAAGATTCAGCTGAAGGGTTTTCGTATCTGTCTTTAATGATCTGCTCCAGTTCAAAAATAAAGTTCTGGTTATAATTAGTTTTAAAGCAGCTGCGGGAACCAGTATGACAAGTAGGGCCAACTGGTGTAGCTTTAATCAATATCGTATCATTATCGCAATCAATATGCGTTTCCTTTACAAAAAGGAAGTTTCCGCTTTCTTCACCTTTAGTCCACAAGCGATTTTTGCTGCGCGAAAAGAAGGTAACCTTACCCTCGGCCTGGGTTTTATCCCATGCCTCCTGGTTCATATAACCTAGCATTAAAACCTCCAGGGTTTGCTCGTCCTGTATGATTACAGGTACCAAACCCTGTGTTTTGTCGAAATCTATCTTCATAACCTTACCGGTATGTTGTGTTTTTTTAATTCTTCTTTTAAAAATGGGATAGGGATTTCACCGAAGTGAAAAACTGAGGCCGCCAGTGCTGCATCTACGCCGGTTTGTAAAAATACCTCTGTAAAATGTTCAACCTTTCCGGCACCACCAGAGGCGATAACAGGGATATTGATAGAGCGAGCTACTTTATCCAGCAGCAAGCAATCAAAGCCGTTCTTTGTACCATCATGATCCATTGAAGTCAGTAATATTTCACCTGCGCCCAAGCTTTCAGCTTTAAGGATCCAGTCTTCCGTTTCCAATTCGGTAATTAATCGTCCACCATTTAAATGGACCATGTTACGACCATCAACCAACTTGGTATCCACCGCAAGCACTACAAACTGTACGCCAAAGGCTTTTGCTAAATCCTCAATTAACTGCGGATTTCTAACTGCAGCAGAGTTGATGCTGATTTTATCAGCCCCTGAATTTAGCAGGGCTTCTGCATCAGCAACCGAGGTAATCCCCCCACCAATGGTAAAAGGGATGTTCAATTGTCTGGCCACAGATTTTACCATTTCGATGGTTGTTCCTCTGCGTTCGTGGGTAGCAGTAATGTCCAGGAAAACCAGTTCGTCGGCACCTTGCTGTGCGTATTGCCAAGCCAGTTCTACTGGGTCGCCAGCATCTTTAAGGTCAACAAAGTTTACTCCCTTAACCGTTCGCCCGTCTTTTACATCCAGGCACGGAATAATACGTTTACTCAGCATCGGGTTATAAAGAGGTCATTTGCTTTAAATTCCAGTCTTTAATCTCTTCAATGGTGATCCTTTTTTCATAAATAGCTTTACCTACAACTACTGAACGAATATCAAGTGTAGCCAATTCCTCAATGTCAGCCATCGAGCTTACACCACCAGAAGCGATTAGTTTAATGAAAGGAGAGTGATCTAATAGTTTTCTATACAAGTCCATTGCTGCACCACCTAGTTTACCATCTTTATTGATGTCGGTACATAAGAAGCGGAAAAAGCCTAACTGCAGACATTTATCAACATAGTCCATCAGTTTTATCGGCGAGCTTTCCATCCATCCCGAATATTTGATCACCTCATCAAGTACGTCAATCGCGATAACAATGCGGTTTGCATAATCGTATTTCTTACCAACTTCAGTACTCAGTTCTTGTAGAAAGTCAGGGTTGGTAATGGCCTGAGTGCCTACAATTACACGGTGAATGCCAGCGTCCAATAAATCGGTCACCTGCTTAATGGTGCGGATACCGCCACCATATTGCACACGCATATCGGTTTTTTGGATCACCTCAAATAAGGCAGCCTGGTTGCTAAAGTCACCTTTGGCACCATTTAAATCAATGATATGTATAAATTCTGTACCATTAGACCGGTAGGTCTCTATCATTTCAGCGATGGAAACATCGTAAACTGTTTTCTGATTATAGTCGCCTTCTGTTAGTCGGACAACCTTTCCATCTAAAATATCAATTGCAGGAATAATGTACATTTTATTGTTTTAAGTTTGAAAAATTCTTTAGTAAACGTTCTCCGGCGATACCAGATTTCTCTGGGTGGAACTGAACGCCGTAGAAATTATTTTTTTGTATTGCTGCCGAAAATGGCATTCCATAATCAGCAGTTGCGATGTCAAAAGTAGCGTTATATTCAATAAAGTACGAATGCACAAAATAAAATTGTGTGCCACTTTCAACACCTTCAAATAGTAAATTGTTTTGATGACTGATATTATTCCAGCCCATATGTGGGATTTTAATCCCCTGATGCTTATCGAATAACCTCGTTTGTATAGGTACGATGCCCATTAAGTCGGCATTTCCTTCTTCCGAATGCTCGGTTAAAAGTTGCATACCCACACAGATACCTAACACTGGTTTTTTTAGCGCTTTAATGGGGCTAACTAATCCGGTTTGTTCCAGCTTTTTCATGGCTGCACCGGCATGTCCTACACCGGGAATGATGATATGGGTATACAGTTCCAAGTCGGCTTCTGTGTTCACCATTCCATAGGGAATGCTTAATCGCTCTAACGCTGATGTCAGCGAAAAGATATTACCAGCCCCATAATTTACAATTCCAATCATTATAATATCCCCTTTGTGCTTGGTAAGACTAACTTATCCGGGTCACGTTTAATTGCTACTTTTATTGCTTTTGCAAAAGCTTTAAATATAGCTTCAATTTTATGATGTTCGTTATCACCCTCGGCTTTAATGTTCAAGTTGCATTTGGCAGCGTCGCTAAACGATTTGAAAAAGTGATAAAACATTTCTGTTGGCATATCGCCTACTTTTTCACGTTTAAAATCAGCATCCCAAACTATCCAGGCGCGACCGCCAAAATCGATGGCTGCCTGTGCCAGACAATCGTCCATCGGTAAGCAGAAGCCATAACGCTCTAAGCCCAGTTTGTTGCCGATGGCTTTCGCAAAAGCCTCGCCTAAAGCAATTCCTGTATCTTCGATGGTATGGTGCTCATCAATGTGTAAATCGCCTACTGTGTTGATTTTTAAGTCAATACTGCCATGGCGGGCAATCTGATCCAGCATATGGTCAAAGAAGTTCAATCCTGTATGGATATCAGCCTTGCCAGTTCCATCCAGATCAATATTGATGCTGATCTTGGTCTCATTGGTATTGCGTTCATGTGCTACCACACGACTTCCAGCTCTTAAAAAAGTATAAATATCTACCCAGTCTTGTGTTTGCAAAGCAATCACATCGGCTAAGGTCTCAGCTTTGTCCAGTATTTCATTGGCACCTAGCAAATCATTGTTGCGGATCCAGATGGCTTTAGCCCCTAAATTTTTGGCTAGAATCACATCATTGATGCGGTCGCCGATTACAAAAGAGTTTTTAAGGTCGTAGCCTTCCGTCAAGAAATGTTGTAGCAAGCCGGTGTTCGGCTTACGGGTAGGTGCATTTTCATGTGCAAAAGTCTTATCAATAATCACCTCATTAAACTCAACACCCTCACTGGCAAAAGTTTTCAAAACGAAGTTGTGAACAGGCCAGAAGTTTTCTTCAGGATGTGAATCTGTTCCAAGGCCATCTTGATTGGTAACCATTACCAGGTCGTAATCCAGCTCCTTTGCGATTTTTGCAAGGTACTGAATGGCCTTAGGGTAAAACTCGAGTTTGGCAAAGGAATCTATCTGCTCATCCTCTGGTTCAGTAATCAGGGTTCCGTCTCTATCTATAAATAATACTTTCTTCATGATTTAGGTTTGGTTAAATTATTGGGTGTTTTTAAGCGCTGCTAAGAGTGTTTTGTTTTCTTCCCGGGTTCCGATCGTTATACGTAGACATCCTTCGCATAACGTCACCTTAGAGCGGTCTCTGATGATGATGCCTTCAGCTACCAAGGCATTGTAAGTACTTAACGCATTCTCCACTTCAATTAGTATAAAATTAGCATCCGAAGGATACACCTTTTTAACAATCGCAAGTGCGGCCAATTCCTTACTTAGATTTTCTCTTTCGGCAACAGTAATTTTGATCCATTCGTTTACCTGTTCGATATTTTGCAAAGCCTTTAAAGCAATGTCCTGCGTAGCCTGGTTGATGTTGTAAGGAGGTTTTACCTTGTTCAATACATCAATTACCGGGCGGGCAGCAAAGGCCATTCCTAAACGAAGTGCAGCTAGTCCCCATGCTTTTGAAAAAGTTTGCAACACAACCAGATTAGGGTATTCAGTTAGCTCTTTAATAAAAGTTCGCTGTTTGGCGTAATTGATGTAAGCTTCGTCGATCACCACCAGACCTTTGAAATTAGCCAATACGGTTTCAATATCAGTGCGTACAATTGAATTTCCAGTAGGGTTGTTTGGCGAGCAGATGAAGATGAGTTTTGTGTTTTCATCAACAGCTTCAGCAATGCCATCCAGGTCTAACTGAAAGTTTGGAAGCAGGTTTACCTTGCGTATTTCAACGTTGTTGATACCTGCCGAAACCTCGTACATGCCATAGGTTGGCGGCAGAATAACTACATTGTCTTGCTTAGGTTCACAGAAAGCTCTGAACAAAAGATCGATGGCTTCATCGCTTCCGTTTCCAAGGAAGGTGTTTTCAATTGGTACGCCCTTTATTTTGCTAATCGCGTCCTTTAAATCCAATTGTAGTGGATCAGGGTAACGGTTGTAATTTTCTTCTAATGGCGAACCGTAACTGTTCTCATTGGCATCCAGAAATATGCTGGCTTGCCCTTTATATTCATCCCTCGCGGTAGAGTAGGGGCGAAGATTTTTGATGTTTTCTCTTTGTAATTTATTGATATCCATTTTAAAGCGATTTTAAACGAATGCTCACTGCATTCTTGTGTGCAATTAGTCCTTCAGCTTCAGCAAGAACTTCCACAGTATTTCCAATGTTTCTTAATCCCCTCGGGCTAATGTGCTGGAAGGTGATCTTTTTTATAAAAGAATCCAGCGATACGCCTGAGTAGGCCTTTGCGAAGCCACTCGTAGGCAAGGTATGATTAGTCCCGGAGGCGTAATCACCAGCGCTCTCAGGGGTTAAGTTTCCAAGGAAAACGGAGCCTGCATTGCTGATTAGAGGGATGAGCTGTTCAAACCGATCTGTAGAAAGAATCAAATGCTCAGGTGCGTAGCTATTGCTAAATTCAATGCCTTCTTCAAGGTTGTCAACCAGTACTGCATAGGAGTTGGCGATGGCCTGGGCAGCTATATCTTGCCTTGGTAATTCCTTTAATTGCAATTCAATCTGTGCTAGTGTATCAGTTATGATTTTACTTGACGTAGCTACCAGAATAGTCTGACTATCAGTCCCATGCTCAGCCTGTGCAAGTAGGTCGGAAGCGATGTATGACGAATTGGCAGTCTCGTCTGCGAGTACTAAAACCTCTGATGGACCGGCCGGCATATCTATAGCTGTGCCAGCTATAGATTGCACCAGTTGCTTAGCCTGAGTTACATAGCGGTTGCCCGGTCCAAAGATCTTGTAAACCTTCGGTACGCTTTCCGTTCCGTAAGCCATAGCTGCAACAGCTTGGGCGCCGCCTACAAGGTATATCTTTTCGATACCCAGCAATACAGCGACATAGGCCAGATAGCAATTGGTTTTGCCATCTTTTTGTGGCGGAGAACAAACTACTATTTCCTTACAGCCGGCAAGGATTGCAGGTATACCGAGCATTAAAAAAGTACTTGGTAATACCGCTGTTCCACCGGGGATATAAAGTCCTACACGCGCTATCGCTCTGGTTTCGCGCCAGCAGGTAACACCCGGCATGGTCTCTATTTTATCTTCCCTGTAGGATTGCGAAGCATGAAAAGCTTTGATATTTCTGTAAGCCGTATCTATTGCTGTTTTAGCTTCGGTAGGTATAGTAGAGGCAATGCGGTTGATCTCTTCCTTTTCTATAAAAAGCTGTTGAAGCTGCACCTTGTCGAAAGCCAGTGCATAATCAAACAAGGCTTGATCTCCCTCTGTTTTAACCCGGTCAACAATGCCTTCAACCCTTTCAAGGATGGTAACATCATCTTCCAGCTGTCGCAAACAGATAGATTCAACTTCTTGTTTAGTTAAATCTTTATAACTATAGATTTTCAATGTTTTATGTTTTTGGTTTAACTATTAGTTAACGCTTGTTTTAAGATTTTTTGCGATTAAGCAATGATTTTCTCGATAGGCATCACTACAATCCCCTCGGCACCGGCGGCTTTCAGGCTATTGATCTTTTCCCAGAAATCGTGTTCTGCAATTACCGAATGTACAGCAACCCAATCTTCATCAAACAAGGGAACAACGGTTGGACTTTTTACACCTGGCAATAAATCCACTACTTTTTTAAGGTTGGTTTTTGCTACGTTAAGTACCACATATTTGGTCTCTTTCGCACGCAGTACTGACCGGATTCTTTGGAGCAATTCCTGAACTTCAGGCAGCAAATCTGATCCTGCTTTTCCAATTAAAATCGCTTCAGATTTCATCACTTCCGAGAAAGGTTTTAGTCCATTGCTTTTTAAAGTTCCGCCTGTAGAAACGATGTCGCAAATGGCATCACTCAATCCAAGTCCCGGGCCAATTTCTACTGATCCGGAAATTGTCCGAACCTCTGCATTTACATGATTTTCTTTTAGGTATTTTTCAAGGATTACCGGGTAAGATGTTGCGATGGCTTTGCCACTTAATTGTGCAATTTCGGTAATCTGGCTTTCATTAGGAATGGCGATTTTTAAAGTACATTTACCAAAACCTAGTTTTTGCAGATAGGTAACTTCAGCGCCGGCTTCAACAATTACGTTTTCACCAACGATACCCAGGTCTGCAATTCCATCCTGTACATATTCAGGGATGTCATCATCTCTCAGAAAAAGAATCTCTAAAGGGAAGTTTGTAACGGTTGATATTAATGAACTCTTGTAGTTCTCGAAAGATAAACCACAATTTTTAAGAATCTCTACTGATTTTTCGTTTAATCTACCCGATTTCTGGATAGCTATTTTAAGTGTTTTCACTGTATGCTTTTAGAATTATTGATTGAACAAGAAAATATTTCGGAAACAAGTTTTGAAGTACAAAACATTACATATACATCGCCAATTGGCGATGGTGCAAATGTAAATGATGGTTCAAAAGGTGTTTCATATAATATCTTAAGTTCCTTATCAACAATGGCTAGCATTATGAGGAGCTGCAAATATAGGGATTGAAATGGCAAATGCAAATTAATTATACAATTTTAGTAGATAAAGCCAAGCATTCGCTTTGAATATACTTAATGGCAACTTAATTCACTGTATATTAACGGATGTTAACCGGACATTACTCGGCTCCACCCGGGTAGTGTCCGGGTGATGTCCGGGTAACGTCCGGGAATAGGCCGGCTATTCAGGGTTAACTGTAGGGAAACTGATCGCTGGTAATCTGTCCGCTCTTTAAATAGTTATCCTTATTCAATATTTATTTTACAGGACCTGTCGGAATTTTTGTACTTTGCATTGAATTTATCTCTTTCAAATGATCACTAGAATAAAATTAACAGCTCTAATCTTTTCTCTGTCCATTGGTGTATTAAAAGTAAACGCACAGGATAGCCCTGTTAAGGTATCTTCTAAAGTCAGTAATGATAAAAATGTCGAATTGGCTTATGACAAATCAGATCCAGGTACATTTACGATTCTTGTTAGATTTAAGGAGTTGACCAATACTGACGGTTCAAACGAGCAGGATTTTACGATTAAAGGTTACTCAGGTAATTTGCTTACCCTTAAGCCAAAAGTGCCCGGGCAAGGTATTGGCTATTCCTTTGGTTATACTTCCATCAGAGGGAAGTTTGAACCAAAATATGATTCGGATTTTATTTATGCATTGCCTTATAAAGCAGGGTCAAAGGTTAGAGTGGCTGAAGCAGCCTTTGTAGGTGCCAAATATTTTGGAAACACTACACCTGCTGATTGGAAGACCTACAATTTTTACATTAAACTTGAGGATACTGTTACTGCTATAAGGAAAGGGGTTGTAGTCGAAATCAAGGATCTGTATGAAAGTAGTTCCGATGTAGCCTATACGACCAAAAGTAATGGTCTGATTATAGAGCATGCCGATGGTACGCTTGCTACTTACAGAGGATTTAAGAAAGGTAGTTTTGTTGTTGAGGTTGGTCAGACTGTTTTTCCGGGGACTGCCCTTGGAGTAAATAGCAAGAGTCATGCTAATAATGATTTCAATATTTCGGTTATGCTTACCTATTTGAAATCAAAAGAAATTGATCGTTCCAGAACCCTTCAAAATTCTAATAGTCTATATGGTTTTATCACGCCACGTTTTTCTACCCTCGAAGATTCAAATGTTATGCTGGAGAACAGAAAGACATATACAGTTTCCTTGCCAGTTGAAGTGCAGAAAAAGGAATTGACTAAAAAGGAACTGAAAAAGCAGGGTATTAGTAGCTTAATTCGATTAATGGCATTGTAATTGCAAATAAACATTATTTTTGCAGTCAATATCACTATTTTGAAGAAAGCCCTATTTTTACTGATCCCTATTTGTTTATTGCTGAATGCTTGTAACTGGTTTAAGGACACTCCGGAAGTCGGTTTGGTTTTGGCCAAGCATTTTGACAATAAACTCTATAAGAAATTTGATACTGCCGAATATAACGTCATTTTTAAAAGACATTTAGATTCTTTGCAGGGCAATTTCTCTAATCCGAATACAATTAAAACGTTTTATCTCCGCAACAATACTGAGCCACGCTTGGTTACTAAGTATTTTGTGAATGGTGCATTAGATTCCCTTAAAAATTACATAAGCAGAAGCGAACAACACGGCTTTAATCCTGAAGTATTTGGGTATAAGAAATTAAAAACGCTACTTGAAGTACTAGCCGACAATAAATTCAAATCCATTGCTGAGGTGTATCCTGTAGTTGCAGATTTGGAACTGAACGCGGCCGAGAGTCTGATTAAGTACAATAATTTTGTTTACTATGGTAGTGTAAACCCGCGTAAGTTATTATCGCGCTATTATGTGCCAGTAAAAAGACCTGATAGTGCAGGTATGACGGCTGTGCTGGGTACTGAAGACCTGCCAAAATTACTTATTTCCATTCAACCCAGTTCTGAGAAATATCGTGAACTCCAGGAAGCAATGTTGAAGCTCGAGAAAACGGGGAATAAGGATAATCAGGCTTTAAAAACCATCCAGGTGAATATGGAAAGATTGAGGTGGAAATTACCCGATCTTGGAGAGGAGTATGTTGAAGTAAATATTCCTGATTTTTCTTTAACCTGGTTTGACAAACAAGATACCTTAAGCCATATGAAAGTATGTGTGGGTGCTCCACGTGAAAAGGATTATGCTGAAAAAATAAAGCTGTACGCTAAAACGGGTAACCTGGACGATAAGCCGAAAAATCATGAAACACCAATATTGTACAGTAAACTAAACTCTATTCAGGTAAATCCGATATGGAATATCCCGGTAAGTATTGCTAGAAATGAAATCTACTGGCAGGCAGTCAGAGATCCATATTATCTGTCCAATAACAACATTAAGGTTTATTATAAAGGGAAGCAGGTTAACGATCCAGATACAATTCAATGGAGTAAGTATCCAAGAGAAAAACTACCTTATCAGTTTAAGCAAGGTTCTGGTGAAGGGAATGCGCTGGGTAAATTTAAATTTATATTCGACAATGGGTCGAGCATTTACTTACACGATACCAATAACAAAAGTGGATTTGCTCGTGGCAATAGAGCCATTAGTCATGGTTGTGTACGGGTAGAAAAACCTTTAGAGTTTGCGCAAATGATGGTGAAAGATAAGTATCAGTATGATCAGCTAAGGATGGAAGTAAACCTGCCGCCAATTGATACCACAAAAATGGAGGTTTTCAATAAAAAAATGGCAAAGAAAGCCGATACACTAAACACATTCAAGTTAAAACCTAAATGGTTCGGGGCCAAAAAGCGAGTGCCATTGATTATCAATTACATCACCGCATGGCCTCAAAATGGGGTAATACAATTTAGGGAAGATGTTTATGGTTTAGACGAAACTTTATACGCAGCTATGAAGAAATTCATGTAAAAGTATTAACTTTGTTTTTTAATGAATTTCCTATACCCAGGTTTTCTTTTAGCACTACTGGCAATAGCCATCCCTATTGTAATTCATTTATTCAATTTCCGGAAATTTAAAAAGATCTACTTTAGTAACGTTCAGTTTCTTACGGCTGTTCAGGAGCAAAATTCGTCTAAAGAAAAGCTGAAGAATTTGCTGGTATTGCTGTGCAGAGTCTTGGCGATTATTTTCCTGGTATTGGCTTTTGCCAGACCTTTTATCCCTTCATCCAATCAACCTCATAAAAATGCAGCGGCTAATCTGATCAGCATTTATATAGATAATTCTTACAGTATGGAAAGCCTGAATAAGGAAGGAAATTTACTGGAAGAAGCAAAGCGCAAAGCTAAAGAAATTGCAAAGGCTTACGCTATGACCGATCAGTTTAAGCTCTTGACTAATGATTTCGAGGGTAAACACCAGCGGGCAGTAAATAAGGAGGAATTTATGAGTTTGCTGGATGGTATAAAGATTTCGGCAGCGAGTAGATCTTTAGCCCAGGTGATCAATCGTTTGGAGACTGATAATGCCACAAATAAAAATGAACAGGCTTATTTGCTCTCAGATTTTCAAAAGAACTTTGTGGGCACACAAGCCCTTAAGACGAATAAAGATATCAGCTATTCATTTATAAAGTTAAATGCGAATAGCTTGCCTAACATATCTGCAGATAGCATTTGGAGTATATCGCCAGTTCATTTGCCCAATCAAACAGAACAGTTTGTGGTGCAGTTGCACAATTATGGCGATGAGGATGCAGTAGATGTACCTTTAAAATTAACCATCAATAAGCAGCAAAAGGCAATTGGCAATGTGAATATCCCAGCTGGGAAGACTTTAAAAGACACGCTGTCTTTTAGCGGCCTAAAAGGTGGATGGCAAGAAGGATTGTTAAGTATAAAGGATTTTCCACTCAGCTTTGATGATGAATTGAATTTTACCTTCAAGGTAGCGCAAGATTTGAGGGTGTTGAGCATTAGTGGTAACCCTACAGAAAGATATATTCGTTCACTTTTTTCGGCTGATGCTTATTTTAAGCTTACAGAAATGCCGGAGTCGAACATTAGGTATTCAGACTTTCCCGAATATAGTCTGATTATACTGGATGGATTGAAAGAGCCTTCTTCTGGATTGGCTCAGCAGTTAAAGCGCTATGTAGAAAATGGTGGGTCAGTTATTGTCTTTCCTGATTTGGATGCGAATGCTGCGGTTTACACTCCATTTTTGACGGGCTTGTCTTTGCCCGCTGTGCAGCAGTTAAATGTTGGTCCGGCGATAGCCAGTACAATCGATCTAAAGAATTCGGTATTTAAAGATGTATTTGAACAGGTTCCTGATAATATTGATTTACCGGTTGTGACTAGATATTTTAGTTACGCAGAGCAAAATACCAGCAATAAAGAGAACATCTTTAAACTGCCACTTAACAGGTTCCTTTTTGCAAGGTATAATCTCGGTGCAGGCAAAGTGTATTTGTCGGCAAGTTCTTTAGATGCGAAGGATGGCAATATAGCCAGACATCCGGTTTTTGTCCCGTTGATGTTTAAGATCGCTTTTGCCAGCACTAGGGAACAGCCATTTTATTACGTAACTGGAAAAAGCAATGTGCTGGAAAGCGCAAAGATCAACTTAACAGGTAATCAATCTCTAAAATTGGTTTCTTCAGGCTTTGAAGTCATACCAGAGCTTAGACAAACACCAGGAAAAACGCTTTTATATGTGGCCGATCAGGTAAAGAAATCGGGTTTTTATGAGTTGAAGAAGGCCGATTCTGTATTGTCAGTTGTGGCATTTAATGATGATAGAACAGAGTCGGACATGCATTATGCTACTGAAAATGATATTAAAACCTTATTTAACAAACAAAATATAACATTTTACAATTCTAAGAAAGACGCCTTATCTATGAATATGGAGTTGAAAAATAACAGCAGCGAGTTATGGAAACTTTGTCTAATTTTGGCTGTTGTTTTCTTAGCCATTGAAATCCTATTGATCAGATTTTTTAATCCTACAAAAAATATACAAACAACATGAATCTTCTCATCACAGGCGTAACGATTGCCGATCCCAACAGTAAGTTTAACCAGCAGAAATGTGATGTACGTGTAGAACATGGCAAAATCACTGCTATTGAAAGCAAATTGGGTACCTTGACTGCAACGAAGGCTGAAACCATTTTTGATGGTTCAGGCTCGGTACTTTCACCGGGTTTCTTTGATCTGAATTGTGCTATCGGAGATCCTGGGATTGAAACCAAGGAAGACATCTATACGGCAACAGCTGCTGCGGCTGCTGGAGGTTTTACAGGATTAGCTGTTTTGCCACATACACAACCAGTGGTTCAGTCTAAAGGCGAAATCGCGTATATCATTAATAAGGCAAAAGGTAATTTAGTAGATGTATTACCTGTGGGGGCGGTAAGCCAGAATTTGGAAGGCAAGGAACTTGCTGAAATGTACGACATGAAACAGGCAGGTGCTATTGCATTTTCGGATGGAACAAAAGCAATCGCTGATGATGGTTTCATGAGTCGTGCACTACAATATGCAAAAGGACTAAATGGTTTACTGATGGTTTATCCTGAAAATAAATCTATAGCTGGTAAATCGCAAATCAACGAAAGCAAGAACAGTGTGTTGCTGGGCATGAAAGGTCTTCCTGGATTGGCAGAAGAGATGCACATCAGCAGAGATATATTTTTAGCAACTTATCACGATGCACCAGTGCACATCAGCAACATTTCTACTGCCGGTTCGGTGGCACTCATTAAGAAGGCTAAAAAAGACGGAGTTAAAATTACCTGCGATGTGGCAGCACATCATCTGGTGTTTACAGAAGAACTGCTAAACGATTTTGATAGTAACTATAAGGTGAAACCTCCTTTGCGTGCTAAAACTGACGTTAAAGCCTTAATAGGTGGTTTAAAAGACGGAACTATTGATGCGGTAAGCTCCCAACACCGTCCGCATGAAATTGAATTTAAAGATGTAGAGTTTGAAATCGCCGCTTATGGCATTATTGCTTTGCAGACCGTGTTGCCACTAATGTTGAAAGCTGGGTTGGATGCGGGACAGATTGCAGAGAAGCTTTCGGTAAATCCACGCAGATTGCTGGGCTTAGCTGTTCCAGTGATTGAAAAAGATGCCGAAGCTAATTTTACCATCTATAATACTACTGAGGAGTGGTTGTACAATACAGATAACAATTTTTCTAAATCGGCAAATTCGCCATTACTTAATAAAAAATTAACCGGTAAAGTAAAGCTGGTATACAATAACAAACAATTACAATCTTATGGATAATTATGTAAAAGCAGCGCTGATCGCATCACTGGATAAGTTTTCGGCAGCCTCAGGAAAAGATTCAGCTCAGCTAAAAGCGGATTTAATTGAAGTGTTTAGCAAGGATCTTGGGTTTTTGGAGAAGGTAGGGGAGTTTGATGCTGCTGTTGATGAGCATCCTGCTTTTGATGAATTGAGAGAAGTTTTCTTTGATTTGTTAATGATTAATTTCTTTGCTAATGATGTGAAGAAACTGGAAGAAGATTATCTGGATTCGGAAGAATGGGCAGATATTGAAGAAGAAACTATTGATAGGGGGACAGAATTGTTAAACCTGTTGTTGTATATCAATGAGTGTCATGACGAAAAAATTAAGCCTGAGCTGGATGACTTCCTTAAAGAGTTTTTACTGGTAGAAGAAGATGAGTTCCAGGATGAGTTTCATATTTATGAAGATCTGATTACCAATCAGCAATTGGCAGAAAGCAGTGTGGAAGATATTTGCAGTCATGCTGGTATGATCGAGTTGGGCGAGGAAATGGAAGAGTTATTTGTACCATTCATGGTTTTCTTCCATCAGCCAAAAGCGAACGAAGAGGTAATTAAAGAACTGGAGACCTATAGTGCCAATAAGGAATTTGACATTGCAGTTTATTCATTGATTGCTGCGTTTAACGACTAATTATTTTTGAACTGAAATTATGGTAGAGCATACAAAGACTTTAGAAAATTTAAAGCCTGAAGCAGTAAAGAATGGAATCGGACTAGGTTTAATTGCGTTAGTATTAGGCATACTGTCCGCTTATCTTTTAGTAGGTGCTAAATCTATGATGGCGATTTTTCTTATTCCCATAGGAGTAGGCTTAATAATTCCTCTTGTTGTGGCGGTGCTTTTTTGCGTAGACCTTAGGAAAAAGATCGGGGGATTCTGGAACTTAAGACAGGCGACATCCGGTATTTTCATTATGTTTTTAGTTACATATGCCATATCCAATGTAGGAAATGTAATTTTCAATAAATTTATTGAAAAGGATATGACGGAAAGGATTCAGAATACTGTAGTTGGAGCTACATCTTCATTGATGAAAAATCAAGGTGTTGATGAAGAGCAGATTGATAAAAAAGTAGCAGAAATGAATGCCGATTTCGAACGAAAAAATCAAGGTACCATTATGCAAACCATACAAGGACATGTTATCGGAGTGATTATCGTATTTGTGATTGCCTTGCTTTTTGGCGCAGTTCTTAAGAAAGAACAAATCATTTATATCAACGAATAATTATTGAATAATAACGTTATTAGCCCTCTTTCTTTAAACAGGAAGAGGGCTTTTTATTGCTTTAAGCTTTTGGATAAGGAATAAAAAAACTGAACGTAGTGCCAACACCAAGCTCGCTTTTTACGCTGATTTTTCCTTTCTGCATTTCTACCAGTTGCTTACAAATATATAAACCTAGTCCAGTACCTATCTGGCCTTTTGCGGAGTTGGTTTGATAATATTGAGAGAAAAGGTTAGCTTGTTGATCGGGGCTGATGCCCATTCCAGTATCTATGATATCAACCTGTAGTCGGGTGTCGTCAGGCAGCAATTCTGCATTGATGGTCACCTTTCCTTCGTTGGTATACTTGATCGCATTGCTTACAAGGTTGACCATGATTTGTTTTAATCTAAAAGCATCACCTAGCACTATTGCTTCCGTATCGCCTTTAAAGTTGTAACTGAGTTCCAGTTTCTTTTTTGTGGCGCTATAGCTCATGCTTTCGATTACCTGGTTTATGGTGGAATTTGGATTAAAAGGATCGCTTTCTATTTTTAATTCGCTGGTTTCCATTTTAGCGGCATCCAAGGTATCATTTAATGTGCGTAACAACATGTCTGAAGAGCCCTTTATGGATTCGAGCATGTCCGTCTGACGCTGCGTAAGTGTAGTTTTTGCGAATATGTAAAGGAAGCCCTTTATAGTCGTCAATGGGTTTCTGATCTCATGTGTCATGTGGGTGAGTAGTTCCATTTTTTGTCGCGCAATATTTACTGACCTTTCGTTTTCCTTTAGCAACTGCAATTCCGATTTGTTCAGTTGAAAGATGAAAATGATCAATAATGCAGCAAATAACAGCACGAGGAATAAAGCAGCCAGGTAAAATTTATTGAGCAATGATGTCGTTTCCTGGTAGTTTTTAAAAGCCATACCTTTCAACTCATCCGCCATTTTGTAGTTAATGTCTTTTAAATCATTTACAATGCGTTCCAGCTCATTGGTGATATTCGCATTGAGGGAGATGAGTTCCCTTTGCATGCTTAGCATTTTAACATTATGTTGTTGCAGCTCTTGTAGCTTTCTTGCATTGTCAACCTTGTTGCGGGCAATAATTTTTTGTGTAGCCAGCTCTGCGGTATTTGTGTTGTGATTAATTTCTACCACACCAGTAGCTGTACCTTGTTTATTCGATATCGCATCTTTTAACCTTCCAAAAAGCCCTTTTTTCTCTACAGAAATAGCCTTTCTTATCGTATCTGTTTTGGTGTTGAACTTCTTTTTACTGGTTTTTAAGTTCGTGCTGATTTCAGTTAAGTTGGCCTGACCATTAAACTGAGCATAAACAGTTAGCAGCGAATCGAAATTGTGTTTAAGTTCAAAGAGTCGGTTCGAAAGTTCCAGTTTTTTCTTGTACCACACTTTTACCTGGTTGCCTTGTGCTGCGGTTAGCTGAGTGGTATCTGTTTGAGTGTTTAATAAGGTGTCTATTTTATTGAAAGCCAGCGTTAGCTTAACCTTATAGTCGTTGCTTTTGGGTCCATTGATATCCAGTAGTGATTCTTGAAAGTCATCTTCCGCTTGATGGAGTAATAAAAGTGCCTGTTCCGGTTTAAGCCGGTGTTCAATATTGCTGGCCAATTTAGAGATATCCTCTAGTTTTTTAGTAATAGCATTACGCACAAAAAGGGCTGCTACGGCAAGAATAATAACAAATACAAGAAATGTTAGTAATGTTTTTCGGGCGAGAGTTTTGGTGTAAGTAACTTTCATTCAGGTGCAAAAGTAAGGATAAAAATAAGTATTCTCTTCGGAGCCTGGCATCTTTTGCTGAAAAAGCAAAAGCGCCTGAGGTCTCCTCTGAGAAACTGATTTTTATTTCAGCATGGAGCAAATACAAAATTAATATTTATGATTGCTAGTCGAATTGACTAATTTTAGGCCGGAAGATTTATGATTGCCTATACAGAGCTAAAAGACAGTGAACTGGCTGCCATGTTAAGAGATGGCGATGATGGCGTGTATAAGGAGATTTATAATAGGTATTGGGATAAATTATATTACATAGCGCATAGGATATTAAAATCGCAGGAGGCCACGGAAGAGGTTGTACAGGATGTTTTTGTACTGCTTTGGAAAAAGCGTTTAACATTAGATATTCAGTCTTTGCCTGTTTACCTGGCTGCGATGGTTAGGTATGAGGTTTATCGTTATGTGGCCAGAGATAAGAAGGATAAGGTGAATGAAGTGGCTTATCAGACCACGTTGACGGATTATACTTCCTTTGATACTGATTTAGAAAATAAGTTGTTACTTGAGATTGTTGAAAGCCTCTCTAATCAGCTTCCTGAGAAATGCCGCCTGGTATTTCAATATGTAAAACTGCAGGACAGAGCATTGTCTGATGTTGCAGAAGAATTAAATATTTCGCAGAAAACAGCTGAAGCACATTTAACGAAGGCTCTAAAAGTCATTAGGAACAATGTGGGTAATTCGATGCATTTGCTTTTTTAAAGCATTTTAAAAATATTTTCATTTTGCACTAAGGGTAAATTGCCTGGTGCATACTCTATACATTCAAACGCCCAAATTTATGAATAGAGAGGAAGCAAAAGGTTTAGCAAAAAAGTTTTTGGCAGGCAAAGCAACTGCCGAAGAGAGGGATGATTTGCATAGCTGGTCTGCATTAAATATAGATAATGAACCTGAAGTTGTATTTACATCAAAGCCGGAAAATGCGGATGATGTTAAGTCGAGGTTGTTTGATCGCATACAGTCTAAAATTAATACAGAAAATCAACTGGTATATCGTGGCCCTATAAGAACTAAGTTATGGTACCGTATGGTAGCTGCCGCAGCGGTACTCTTGATTGCCGGGACTTCGGTGTATTTATATAAAACTGATGCAGGTGGTTTTTTTAAGGATAATTTGGCTGATGCGAAGCACATAGCTGTAGGTAAAAATACAGCAATTTTGACCTTGTCGAATGGTAAGCAGATTAACTTGTCGGATGCAATAAATGGCCAAGTGGCCGATGAATCTGGAATTAGTATTAGCAAAACTTCGAATGGGCAATTGGTTTATGAACTGAAAGGTGGATCAACTAAAGCGGGGAATGAGAATCGTTTAAATAAGATAAGTACCCCGAAAGGTGGGCAATATCAGGTTGTATTGCCTGATGGAAGTAGGGTATGGTTAAATGCGGCTTCGAGTATCAAATTTCCAGCTGATTTTGTTGGGCTTAATCAACGTAGGGTTCAGTTAATGGGCGAAGCATATTTTGAAGTAGCAAAAGATAAGTCCCATCCATTTATCGTGGAAACAGATAAACAGGATGTTGAAGTACTTGGTACGCACTTTAATATCAATGCCTATGCTGACGAAGAGCTAACTAAAACTACCTTGTTGGAAGGTAGCGTGCGCGTTAGTCTTGCAGGTTATAGCCCCTTAAGGCATGCCACTGATGCTTTTGTGATTTTAAAACCTGGTCAGCAGGCGGTGTTGGCAGATGGACCTATAAAGATTAACCCGGCTGATACTGAAGAAGCGGTAGCCTGGAAGAACGGGTATTTTAAGTTCAAGAGCGAATCGCTTTCTTCTATTATGCGCAAGTTATCGCGATGGTATGATGTGGAAGTCGTGTATAAAGGAGAAATCAGTAAAGATCGTTTTGGTGGCACCATTAGCCGGTATAAAAATGTGGCTGATGTACTCGAAATGCTGGAATCAACAAAATTGGTGAAATTTAAAGTTGAAGGGAGGCGGATCATAGTGATATAAAATTTACCTGAATCGGCGAGGGCCAAAAAATAAGAACAAAAAAACCAGAGGCGGTGAGAGGCCCCTGGCTTTGTGTTCGGGAAACGGTTATCAGAATTGCGACTAAACAATAATTATCAACACAACCCAAACTAAACAAATTTATGAATTTTTATGATCTAACCCGTCATAGGTTTAAAACCTATCGTACGGGCCAATTACTACGTATTATGAGGTTAACCATCATCATAATGACTGCCTTTTTTATACAGGTGAGCGCTAAAACTGTTGCGCAGAAAGTTACAATATCGGCAAAGAATGCTCCATTGTTACAGTTGTTTGATGAATTGCGATTACAGACTGGTTATGATTTTCTCTATTCAGATGAAATGCTGAAAATGGCAAAGCCGGTGACGATAAACGCAAAACAGCAGCAATTGGAAACGGTTTTGAAACAGATGTTTAATAATCAGCGACTGGTTTATATCTTAAAAAATAAGGCAGTAATTGTTGCAATGAAAGAAGAATCCTTATTGGATATCGTGAATTCCTATTTTGCAAGAATTGATGTTCGCGGGAAAGTAAGTGATGAACAGGGGAGGGCTTTACCAGGTGCAACTGTAAAAGTTAAAAATTCGGAGCGGCTAGTGATTACTGACGCTAACGGTAATTTCGTATTGACAGGAATTGATGAAAAAGCGGTAATCGTAGTTTCTTATTTAGGCTATAAGACTAAAGAGGTGCCTGTAAAAGCTGTAATGAATATTGGTATTGAGGCTGTCAATGCAAATCTAGAAGAGGTAGGGGTGATCAGTACAGGTTACCAGAAAATCAAAAAGGATCAACTAACAGGTGCGGCGAGTACAATTGGCGAGAAGGATTATAACCAACGTACCGCGGTAACAGGTAATTTTCTGGAGAACTTAGAAGGAAAGATTCCTGGTCTTGTTTACAATAGCATTTCTGGTGCGATCTCTATTCGTGGGGTAAGTACTTTTGATGCAGTAAAAAGACCATTGATTGTGGTGGATGGATTCCCTACAGAGATAGATTTGAGTACGATCAACCCAAATGATATCGTTTCTGTATCGGTGCTTAGAGATGCGGCGGCCGCTTCAATATATGGGGTTCAGGCTTCAAATGGGGTAATTGTTGTGGAAACCCGTCGTGGAAAAGTAGGAAAACCTGTTTTTAATTTCCGCAGTACCTTCGGTTTTGAGTCCAAGCCTGATTTTGGGTACCTGAATTATATAGATTCAGAAGAAATGATTCAGATTCATAAAGGTTATGTGAGTTCAGGTAACGACGCTCGTTATTACTATCAGGATCACAATCCTATAGATCCGGTAAGATCTGTATTGTTTGATCTGGATGACAAATTGATAACTCAGGGGCAGGCTGATGCAAAAATTGCAGCAATTGGGTCATATAATAACCTTAAGGATTATACCAATCTCTTCTATCAAAACAGGTTAACGAAACAGGTTAATTTTGATGTAAGTGGTGGTAATGAGAAAAGTACTTATTTATTGGGTTTGAATTACGTTACAGAAAAACCTAAGGAAAGAGCATCTCAAAATGACCGAATTATTTTAAATGCAGCCAACACTTACCAGTTGACAAATTTATTCTCGTTGGATTTTAGAGCAAGTTACACGAATAACCAGAGAAAAAATGGTAAGATAGCACCATACGAAGATCTTTTGCCCTATGATCGTTTGGTTGATGGCGATGGTAATGCTTTGCCGGCAACTTTTGGAGAAGGTAGAGATAATTTTTACGCAATTAACAAAGAGTATAATGAAGCTGCGAAAGCAAAGGGACTTTACGATATGTTGTATTATCCTTATGCTGAACTCAATGCCAATTCAAATAAAACCACACTTAATTCTTTTCGTGCCCAGGGTCGTTTAAATAGTAAAATTACCAATTGGTTGAGCTTGGATTTAGGTGGTGCCTATGAGAACGAGCAAGGGATCAATGATTACTTGCGAACAGATAAGACTTATAGGGTTCGGTATATTGTTAACATAAAGGCAAAGAAAGATCCGGTAACGGGAACACCTTTGTTTACAGATTTACCACAAGGTGATTTTTTAAGCAAACAGACCATAAGAAATGTGGCTTATACTTTACGCGGACAATTTAATGCGAACTATTACTCAAAAGACAAGAAACACAATATTTCTGGAATTTTGGGGATTGAACAGCGAAGAACACAGGCTGACGCGTATAAAACTACTTTTTTTGGTTATGATGGGCAGTCGCTGGTTAATAAGCCGGTAAATTTGCAGGTGCTGAATACGAGTACGCCACCAGTTTTCTCTGAATTAGGTACCTATGATGGTACGAGGTTTAGAAGTACAGACTATTTTTCTGAATCGTCTAACGATAAAAGGTTCCGTTCATTCTATGGACAGGGAACTTACGTATACGACCGTCGTTATGTAGCAACAGGAAGTTTGCGTATAGATCAGTCAAACCTATTTGGAGTTGATCCTAAGTATAAAAATACACCATTATGGTCTGCAGGCCTGAACTGGGTGCTAGGGGAAGAGGACTTTATCAAACCACTTACCTGGGTCAGCACTTTACAACTTAGAGCTGCGACTGGCTTCAATGGAAACGTGCCAAGTAGTGTTAACGGTCCCTTTCTGCTACTCAATTCTGGTTTAAACACCGTATTTAATACTTCTCAATTGTATTATGATGTGGCCTCACCAGAGAACCAGTCTATTCGCTGGGAAACCACGCAGAGTTACAACCTCGGTTTGGACTATGGATTGCTGGAAGGAAAAATTTCTGGCTCTGTTGACCTTTATTATAAAAAAACAAAAGATGTATTTGGAACCATGTCTGCCGATCCAACACTAGGCTTCAATCAATACAATGCCAATACCGCCGCTATAGAAAATAAAGGACTTGAACTGATGATCAATAGTTTGAATTTCAACTCAACAGGTTTCAGCTGGCGTACAGGAATAACCGCGTCCTTTAATAAGAATAAAGTGCTGGCTGTTCAAACAAAAGACAAAACTTCCTCTTATGATATAGTTTATGGTACAGACCTTCAGAAAGGTTATCCAATGGATGCCTTGTTTAGTTATAAGTACGCCGGCTTAAATGACAAAGGTCAGCCAGGCGTATATGATAGAAATGGAAATGTCAAAATTATGAATACCTATGGTGATGCCATTGTAGATGTTGATTTTGAAGACCTGAAATATAGTGGAACAACCACGCCAAAGTATGTAATTGGCTTAAATAACCAGTTTTCCGCTGGAGCGTTTGATTTCTCATTCTTGTTTATGTATTATGGTGGACATGTGATGCGTGTGCAACAGCCAAATCCTGACGACATAAATTATGGTTATGCCTTAAAAGGATCTGCGAATTACTGGAAACAAAAAGGAGATGAATTGTATACCACTATACCGGGATTTCCAGAATATGGTACTCCGGGATATTACGATTTTGCAGCGAAAAATGGCTACACATATGGCGATCGTTTTGTGAGGAAAGCAGATTACATTAGGTTAAGGGATATTATCCTGACTTATAACCTAAAAAGTGAGACGCTTAGAAAGGCTGGTATCACTAATACGCAAATCCGTTTCCAGGCACAAAATCCTTTCAAATATACTTTTAGTGGAAATGACATAGATTCGGAATCAATTGACAGAAGAAGCGGAGTCCGCTCCTTGCCGCAACAGGCATTCTATAGTTTAACACTATCTACTAATTTCTAATAAACCCAATTGATATGAAAAAGATATTATCCTACATATTTAGCGCGTTAATGTTGCTGGGCATAGCTTCCTGTAAAGACTTTTTAGAGGTTAAGCCCAAGGGAGTGATACTTCCGGAAAAGCTCTCGGATTACGAAAATATGTTAAACTCGCCAACGATGACGCAAACATTTCCGTCGGCATTGATGTATTGCACAGATGATTATTATGGTGAGTATTCAACGGTAATTCCTAGTACTGTTGCGAATATGTTCCTTTGGCGTAGGGAAATTGACATCAATGATCAGGTGAGTCCTATTATATGGGGGCAGTTGTATCGCGTTGTTTATGATGCCAATGTGATCATTAAAAATGCAATGCAAGCTAAGGAAGCCGCTGTCGAAAAGAAGAAGCAGGTATTGGGCGAGGCCTTATTGGTGCGTGCAGAGGCCTATTTCACCTTGCTGACAGTGTTTGCTAAAGCTTATGATCCTGCAACCGCAGCAACAGATCCTGGTCTTCCATTGGTAACTTCCAGTGATGTAACAGAATCTACACCTCCGCGTTCCAAGCTTCGCGCAACTCTGGATACTATCGTTAATAATACCGTACTGGCTGCAGAATACTTGCCATCAAGTAACCTTAACAGGTACCGCGGCACTCAGGCCGCAGCTTATGGCTTGCTATCCAGAATATACTTGTACATGGCTGATTATCCAAATTCAGCAAAGTATGCTGAGTTAGGTCTTAAGGCCACTCACCAGTTATTGAACTATAATAATTATACTTCCAGTAGAAGTATGCCCGTTACCGATTTAAATCCTGAAATCTTATGGCAACGTGCAAGTGAAACCTATGCTGTCCCAACCTTCTTAGTGTACTCCGATGAACTGAAGACTTATTTTAATGCGGCTGATCTTCGCTACGCTTTACTTACGGGTACCAATGCTAAAGGGGTATATCGAGGGGCGCCTCCTGGAAGGGCAAATTTTGGAATTACCTTTCAGGAGCTTTATCTAAATGTTGCCGAAGCGGCCGCAAGGGATAATAATGTGACGAAAGCAATGGAAATGGTTAATAAAATCAGAAAGACAAGGATTAAAACTGCGGACTATCAAGATTTGACTGCTGCTAATCCAGGAGCTGCACTGGTAAGTGTGCTTGCCGAACGCAGACGTGAACTTGCTTATAGCGGACAGCGCTGGATGGATATGAAGCGACTGGACAAAGAGGGGCGCATGACTGAAGTGATTCGTCTCAATAAGAAAACCGGAGATGTATTGTCGACTTTAAAGCCTCATAGCAAAGAGTACACCTTCCAGATACCTATACGGGTAAGACGCTTTAATCCTCAAATGGAAATCAATTAATTATTCTACAATAAAATATAAATATGAAATCAATAATTGTAACGACTATACTAACCGCTGCATCGCTTTTTAGTTTTGCACAGAATAAAAAGGAATTAACGGACGACTTATTAAAGGATAAGGAAAAGGTTCTGGCAAAGTACATACCCATGGCCAATGGTGAATATTTGAATAAAGCGTTTCAGTTTCCGCTTGACTCATTGCTCAATAGGGTCGATGCATTTAAAGCAGATTATGATAAACAAATCAGTAAAGAAAAAAGTGCTGAACTTAGGGAGCTTAAGAAAAAGGATGCTTTGTTTTATAGTCATGCCTTGTTGTATAGGTACCAGATTTATTACGGTACAGATTCAGCCGCAATGGAGAGAATGTATCGTGTGATGGAAGAAAAGAGGTCTGCTCCTAACTTTTATCAGCTAATCGATTCTGCTCGATTACTTGCTTTTCCGAAAAGACTTAGTAGTGAGGATAGGGAACGTATTGAAACAATAATCGGAAGTGGCAATAGTGTGAATGAGGGTGCATTGTTTAAAACTTCAAGAGCATACAGGACATGGTTAAATGATTATCTTAAAAGTGTGCAACGTAAAAAGTATCCAGCCAATACGGCTCTTGGTTACGGGGGTGACAATGTAGCGATGCTTAAAGTTGTAAGTACAGAGATCAGTGATCCTTTTATTAAAGAATACCTACTTTATACCACTACTGGGACAGTGATTAAATCTGTAAAAAAAGCTGAGGCTAAAGAAAATGCTTACAAAGATTTTATGGCAGTTGTGAGCAATCCTGTTTATAAAAAGGAGATAGAAGAGACCTATACCAATTATAAAAATATGTCATCCAATGCCGCTTCACCTGATTTTAATTATACGGATGTAGACGGCAAGCAGATTTCTTTAAAATCCTTACGTGGCAAATATGTTTACATTGATGTATGGGCTACCTGGTGTGGACCCTGCAAAGCGGAAATCCCATTCTTAACTAAGGTAGAAAATGATTACCATGGCAAAAATATCCATTTTGTAAGTCTGTCGGTTGATCGTATGGCTGATAAAGCCAAATGGATCAGTTATGTAAAGGATAATAAATTGCAAGGTATTCAATTGATGGCCGATAAGGATTTTAGTTCTGATTTTGTGAAGAAGTATAACATCAATTCTATTCCAAGGTTTATTCTGATTGATCCGGCGGGGAAAATTGTTTCTGGTGATGCGAAGAGACCATCTGATCCTGAATTGCGGAAACAGTTCGATATGCTACTAAAGTAGCCTCCAAATATATTTTAGTTTTAAATATTAAACAGATGCCGGCTTTCAATTGAAGGCCGGCATCTGTTTATCAGATAAAATTTTCTCCGGATTTAATGGAAGGACATTTTATTTCTCTAAGTTTGCATTTTGTTTTTAGCGTTTATAAGCACACATGGATATTTCTGTAGTCATCCCATTATATAATGAAGACGAGTCTCTTCCCGAATTAACAGCCTGGATAGCCAAGGTAATGCGGGAAAATAACTTTTCTTATGAGATTCTTTTTGTAGACGACGGAAGTACAGATTCGTCATGGGCGGTTATTGAAGAGTTGAAAACGGAGTTCGATGCTGTAAAAGCCATTAAATTCAGAAGGAATTATGGTAAATCAGCAGCTTTAAATGTAGCCTTTGCTGCAGCCGAAGGAAATGTGATCATTACCATGGATGCCGATTTGCAGGATAGTCCAGATGAAATACCAGAACTTTATCGCCGCATAAACGAGGAAAAACTGGATATCATTTCGGGTTGGAAGAAGAAACGCTACGATCCGATTACAAAGACAATCCCGACTAAACTATTTAATGCGGCAACTCGTCGGATGTCGGGCATAAAATTAAACGATTTCAATTGCGGTTTAAAAGCATATCGTAAGGATGTGGTGAAAACCATTGAAGTTTACGGAGAGATGCACCGTTATATTCCTGTTATTGCTAAATGGGCAGGATTTAAAAAGATAGGAGAGCAGGTTGTAGAACATAGGGCACGTAAGTATGGTGTAACTAAATTCGGACTTAGCCGTTTTATCAACGGATTTTTGGATCTGTTGTCTATCTTCTTTGTAGGTAAGTTTGGTAAAAGACCAATGCACTTTTTTGGGTCCTTGGGCGTATTGAGCTTTCTTTTAGGAACATTTATGGCGATCTGGCTGATTGGTGTTAAATTATATCACATTTGGATGAGTACCCCTTACAAAAGGGATGTAACCGACCAGCCTTTATTTTATATAGCGCTTGTGGCCATTATCCTGGGCTCGCAGTTGTTTTTAACAGGCTTTGTGGCCGAGCTGGTGACCAGAAATGCGACCGAACGTAACCATTATTTGATTGAAAAAGAGATCATATAATCCATGTTTTTTTCAATAATCATTCCGCTCTATAATCGTCCTCAAGAAATTGACGAATTGCTGAATACCTTGACTAAGCAAACTTATTTGCAGTTTGAGGTTCTGGTGATAGAAGACGGATCTGTAAATGATGCAAAGGCCATTGTAGAGAAGTATGCCAACAAGCTGGATGTAAAGTATTTTTTTAAACCCAACGAGGGCCAAGGTTTTGCAAGGAATTATGGTTTTGAGCGTGCCAAAGGCGATTACTTTGTAGTCTTTGATTCCGACTGTCTGATACCTGCGGATTATTTGGAGACCGTTAAGGATTATCTATTTGAGCATAAATTGGATGCATATGGTGGGCCGGATGCCGCGCATAAAAGCTTTACTCCAATACAAAAGGCTATTAGTTATGCCATGACTTCCCCATTTACTACTGGCGGAATCAGGGGCAATAAAAAACATATGGGACAGTTTCATCCCCGTAGTTTTAACATGGGTGTATCGCGCGAGGTTTGGGAAAAAGTTGGCGGTTTTATTTTAACCAGGTTAGGGGAGGATATCGAGTACAGCATTCGAATTCATGCTAATGGATTTAAGATCGGATTGATCCCGGGGGCTGTAGTGTACCATAAAAGACGTACAAGTTTTGCACAGTTTTATAAACAGTTGCACTTTTTTGGACGGGCAAGGATAAATATTTATAAACATTTTCCGGCTGAGTTGAAGCTGGTACACTTTTTTCCGGCAATATTTACCTGTGGAGTGATATTTACTGTGCTGATGAACATATTTTATCAGCCTTTGGCGTATTTGTGTAACTTTATATTGTTGTTATACCTGATGTTGATATTTTTTCACTCTTGGCAGGTTAATAAATCGTTAAAGGTCGCATTTTTAAGTATTATTGCTGCGTTTATTCAACTGACAGCCTATGGCTTAGGTTTTATGCAGGATTTTTTTAAAAGAATAGTATTAAGACAACAATGATAGAGTTTCTAAAGGAAAGTACATTTGCTACAAATGAGGTAATCAGCAAGGCTTGGACGGTAACCAAGAAGAATTACTTTTCCATCGCTACACTTTGCTTTTTAATGTTCATTACCTCCAATGCCTCTGGCTTAATGGCATTCTTTTTAAAGGATGTTAACATGGGATTGAGCATATTGATGGCATTTTTCTTCATTATGTTTTATTTTACCATTAACCTTTCACTGTTCAAATACATCTTTCATCTTTTGGACGACGATTTAAACGTAAGCATTGTAAGCACAATTCCTACCCGTAAACAAATCATCAGATTTCTGGTTGCCATGTTATACTTTATGTTATGTATCATTGGTGTTTACTCGCTAGTGATATTAATCGCATTCCCTTTTATTTACCTCGGAATTAATATGGACGTCATTACCAATATTGCCATTTCGGTGGGTATAATTGCCATATTTATTACCTGGATACGAATTTCTTTCTTCCCTTTCTTTATCATTGATAAGAATCTGCCTCCTTTTTCGTCTATCAAATTTAGTCTAGCCATTACTAAAGGGAATTTTACCAAAATCTTATTGCTATTATTGGTACTGGGCGGTTTTCATTTGCTGTACTTGTTTGTTAGTTATTTACAGTGGCCTGTCATTGCATTTTTTATTAATGTTTTGAGTTCGTTTATCATTGTTCCATTATCAAGTGTGGCATTAACAATTGCCTACAGAAAAATGATCAGTGAGTACAAAGGTGAGGGTGAACCCGATATTATTCATAATATAGTTTAATCAATATTTATGGGATTAAAAGCGGCATTAAGTAAGCCATTTGCTGCCTTTGTAGTAAAAGGTATTAATAAATGGAAAAAAAATGCAGTAAGGGCTCAGGAGGATACGCTTAAGCAGCTTGTGGCTGCGGCTAAGAGTACTTCTTTTGGAAAAGACCATCATTTCGCATCGATAAAAACATACGCGGACTTTAAAAAGCATGTTCCTATACGTGATTACGAAGAGCTAAGGCCTTATATAGATCGAGTAGTTGCGGGAGAAAAGAATGTGATGTGGAAGGGTAAGCCACAATATTTCGCAAAAACATCCGGAACAACATCAGGTGTAAAATATATTCCTATTTCTGCGGCTTCTATGCCCGAGCATATTAAGGCTGCCCGTAATGCCTTATTGACTTATGTTCATGAAACAGGGAATGTGCGTTTTATTGACGGCAAGATGATTTTTTTGCAGGGGAGTCCTGTAATGAGTAAAAAGAATGGCATTCATGTAGGTCGTTTATCTGGTATTGTAGCCAATTTGGTTCCTGCTTATTTGCAGAAGAACCGCCTGCCTTCTTATCAAACAAATTGTATCGAAGATTGGGAAGAAAAGGTTGATGCCATTGTGGAAGAAACAATAGATCAGGATATGACCTTGATTTCGGGGATACCACCCTGGGTACAAATGTATTTCGATAAACTGACAGAAAAGTCGGGCGGTAAAAAGATCAAAGATATCTTTCCTAACTTCGAATTGTTTGTTTACGGTGGAGTAAATTACGAACCTTATCGGTCGAAAATTGAAGCCAGCATTGGCCGAAAGATTGATTCTATAGAGACTTATCCTGCATCAGAAGGTTTTATTGCCTATCAGGATAGTCAGCAAGATAAAGGCTTATTGCTACTGGCGAATGCCGGAATGTTTTATGAATTTATCCCAACGGATGAGTTTTACAATGACAATCCTACGCGCTTAAGTTTGGGCGAAGTAGAATTGGATACTAATTATGCACTGGTTTTAAATACTAATGCCGGCCTTTGGGGGTATGTGATTGGGGATACCGTGAAATTTGTATCAAAGAATCCATATAAAATTATGGTGACAGGCAGGATTAAACATTTTATATCTGCCTTTGGCGAGCACGTGATTGGCGAAGAGGTAGAACATGCTATATTGTCGGTTGCCAATCAAGAAGGAGTTGGAATTACCGAATTTACAGTCGCTCCGCAGGTGAGTACGCCAGCAGGTGAATTGCCTTATCATGAGTGGTTTGTAGAGTTTTCTAGTCCACCTGCAGACATGGTTTCCTTTAGTAAAAAGGTGGACGAGTCTTTGCAAAAGAAGAATATTTACTATTTTGACCTTATTGAGGGTAAAATATTGCAACCTTTGATCATTCGTTCTTTACAAAAAGATGCGTTTGTAAGCTATATGAGGACACAGGGAAAGTTGGGGGGACAAAATAAAGTTCCACGGCTTGCTAACGACAGGAAGATAGCGGATGATTTAAGTAGTTTTATAATTCGTCATGGTGACGAAGAACAGAGGGGAGTTTAATTGAAAAATATATCCATTTTAGGTGCTACAGGGTCTATAGGTACCCAGGCTTTAAATGTTATTGAAGGGAAAGCTGATTTATATCGGGTTTCTGCCTTAACGGGGAACGGAAATGCGGCACTGTTAATTGAACAGGCTTTAAAGTTTAAACCGGAACTGGTTGTAATTACGGACGAGCGTAAATATCAAACCGTAAAAACTGCTTTGGCAGGGACAAATATTAAAGTTCTGGCTGGTGAAGAAGCGTTATGCGAAGCTGCAGTTTTAGATGGGGTAGATATCGTGCTTACTGCAATCGTTGGATCGGTAGGATTAAAACCTACGATTGCTGCAATAAAGGCTGGTAAAGATATTGCATTGGCCAATAAAGAGACGCTTGTTGTTGCTGGAGACCTGATTACACGATTAGCAAGAGAAAATGGGGTGGAAATTATTCCAGTCGACTCTGAGCATTCGGCGATTTTTCAATGTTTGGTTGGTGAGTCTACAAATTCAATTGAAAAGATTTACCTTACAGCTTCGGGTGGACCTTTTAGAGGTAAGGATCGTTCTTTTCTTAAAGGGGTTACAAAGGCTGAAGCTTTAAAGCATCCAAATTGGGTTATGGGGGCAAAGATCACCATAGATTCGGCTTCGTTGATGAATAAGGGACTTGAAGTGATTGAGGCTAAATGGTTATTTGATTTGCAAGCAGATCAGATCGACGTGATCGTGCACCCTCAATCTATTGTACATTCGCTCGTACAGTTTAATGATGGATCGATGAAAGCACAAATGGGTTTGCCGGATATGAATTTGCCGATTCATTATGCTTTGGCGTACCCAGATAGAATAAGTAGCGATTTTAAACGTTTCAATTTTATTGACTATCCAGAGCTTAATTTTTATAAGGCGGATTTGGAAACGTTTAGAAATCTTTATTTGGCTTATACCGCTTTGCATAAAGGGGGAAATATGCCTTGTATCATCAATGCAGCTAATGAGGTGGTGGTAGAAGCCTTTTTGCAAGACAAGATTGGTTTCTTACAAATGAGTGATGTGATTGAGGCTTGTATGGAGGGGATAGGCTTTATCGAACAGCCTAGTCTGAGTAATTATTTAGAAACAGACCTGCATACACGTATATTTGCGGGTCAACTGGTAACAAAAAAGAATTTTTAAGATCAAAATAGAATATTAAAAGAAAAATATGAGTGGATTGATTATGGCGGCCCAGCTATTGTTGGGATTATCGTTCTTGGTAATTTTACATGAGCTAGGACATTTTTTAGCGGCACGTGCCTTCGGAATTAAAATTGAAAAGTTTTATTTGTTCTTTGATGCCTGGGGACTGAAACTGTTTAGTATAAAAGTAGGAGATTGTGAGTACGGAATAGGTTGGTTACCTCTTGGTGGTTATGTTAAAATTGCAGGTATGATAGATGAATCTATGGATACAGAGCAAATGGCACAACCGGTACAGCCATGGGAATTTAGGTCAAAACCAGCTTGGCAGCGTTTAATTGTTATGCTTGGCGGTGTAGTAGTGAATATCCTCGTTGGTATTATTATTTTCTGGGTCATGACTTTTGCTTATGGCGAGACCTATATTGCGAATAGGTCGGCGATTAATGGTGTTAATCCTGGAGTTGTTGGTAAGGAGCTTGGCTTGCAAAAAGGGGATAGAATTATTGCCGTGAATGGGAATAAGGTAATTCGTTTTGATGAATTGACTAGTTCTGAAGTTTTGATGGGCAACAGTAATTTAACTATTGTACGTGGCGATAAAACCATCGATATTAAAGTCCCTGACAATATCTTAAATAAGATAGCTGATTCTGGAGTAGAAGGATTTATTAGCAGAATGCCACTTTTAACTACAACGCTTGACAGCATCGTGCCTGGAAAATCAGCGGATAAAGCAGGTCTTAAAAAAGGTGATCGTATTGTTGCTGTAAATTCGATTCCAGTTAAATATGATGCAGATGTAAGAGAATTGATTCCTAAGTTTAAAGGCAAAACCCTAACTTTTGAGGTGAATCGTGGAACTGAGCATTTAACTTATGCAGTTCCCGTAGATACAATGGGTACAATTGGAATTAACTTTAATTATAAAGAGCTTAAGGAAGAGACCCTTAAATATAGCCTATTGGGCGCATTACCAGTTGGTATAAAACAAGCCTGGACTACTTTTAGCGACAATGCTAAAGGGATCTGGAAAGTTTTAAAGGGTGATATTAAAGCGAATAAGGCTTTTTCTGGTCCTGTTGAGATCGCACGTAAGGTTTATGGCGGCGAGTGGATCTGGACTAAGTTCTGGCTTTCTACAGGCTTTATTTCAATTGCGCTGGCATTTATGAACTTGTTACCAATTCCTGCATTGGATGGTGGACATGTTGTTTTCTTAATTATTGAAATGATTAAAGGAAAACCTCTTGGTGATAAATTTATGGAGCGTTCTCAGCTTGTTGGTTTTGTAATGTTGTTGTCGTTAATGGTATTTGTATTGGGCAACGATATTTTTAAAGCTTTCTTTAAACATTAAAGGACATGACTGATTATTTTGGTTTTTACGGTCTGCCGATTAGTTTTAATCCTGATGCAGCAGCCGTAAAACAACAGTTCTATGCTTTGAGTAAAAAGTATCATCCTGATTTTTACATCAACGAATCTGAAGAAAAGCAGGCTGAGGTGCTAGAAATGAGTACGTTGAATAATAAGGCTTACCAGGTTTTAAGTGATCCTCAAAAACGTTTGCACTATATTTTAGAATTAAAGGGGCAATTAACGGAAGCTGAAAACTACGTGCTTCCACAGTCGTTTTTAATGGATATGATGGATGTGAATGAAGCTTTGATGGATTTGCAGTTCGATCCTGATGCAGCTCGTTTAGCATCGCTTAAAGATGAAGTAGCCTTGATTGAAAAGGGGATTGCAGATGAAATTTTAAAATTAACGACTTCTTTTGATCGTCAGGATGCAGCTGAACAAGCTGCTGCTCTGGTATCAATTAAGGATCTATATTATCGCAATAAGTATTTATTGCGCATACGTGAAAGTATAAACAAAGCAACGGCTAGTCTGTAGTAGTTGTTAAGACAGTGTAAAAAAGCATTTACAAGCTTTTTTACACTGTTTATTTGAGGTAATTTCGGCTTCAAACCAATTGTTAGATGAATACATTATCAATTTTTAGAAAAGTAGCTATAGCTGAAGGTGTTTCTTACATTCTGCTGATTTTTATTGCCATGCCATTGAAGTATTGGGCAGAGATGCCTTTGGCTGTTAAATACACAGGATGGGCTCATGGTTTGCTGTTTGTGCTTTACATCATGTTTTTAATTATGGCATGGCTAGAGTATAAATGGAGTTTCAAAAAATCTGCATTGATAGGAGTAGCTTCATTGCTGCCTTTTGCCCCTTTTTTGGTAGATAAAAAGCTTAAAGAAGAAAATTAAAATAAATTTTGCAAATATGAAATCAATTCATACATTTGCAACCCGCTGAATAAGCAAATGCCCAGCTGGCGGAATTGGTAGACGCGCTGGTCTCAAACACCTGTGGGAAAC